>Ga0207701_10000682_pt1 | contig 35403 bp, 34 predicted proteins | sample KBSSwiSSwithPhiX_FD_184294 | JGI IMG/M metagenome (GOLD analysis project Ga0207701, IMG submission 184294) | Switchgrass rhizosphere bulk soil microbial communities from Kellogg Biological Station, Michigan, USA, with PhiX - S5 (SPAdes) (version 2) | ecosystem: Environmental > Terrestrial >... | reverse complement strand
TCCGTAAACAATTCGTCTCGCTTATGACCGCATGGAGTGCGGAGTCGAAGAACTTATATAATCCGAAGTCGCGCTTCATCGATTACGTCGTGCCAGGCGTGATCGGATTAATTTTGCAATTGCTAACTGTCACGCTGATGGCCTGCACCATCGCCCGCGAACGGGAATCGGGCACACTCTATCAATTGCTGGTGACTTCGCTGCAGCGCGGTGAAATCGTGATCGGGAAAATGTTGCCGTATCTGGTTATCTCCATTTGTTTAGTAGTGGTGATTATGGCGCTTAGTTGGTGGCATTTTGGGGTGGCATTTTATCAGCTCCACGCGCTGGCCCTGATCTGCCTGCTGTTCCTCCTCTGCTCACTCGGACTGGGTTTATTGATTTCGACTTTCTCGCGCACCCAAACCCAAGCGATCCAATTTTCCGTTTTCTTTCTGTTGCCGGTCTTCGTTCTCTCAGGGGCATTTGCGCCACTCGAGCAACTGCCAAGAGCGATCCGGTACATTTCAGAACTTTTCCCGCTCACCCATTTTTGTCGGGCCTTTCGGCTAGTAAACATGTACCACGCCGGCGTCTCGTTTTATGTTGTCGATCTTGTTGTGCTTCTGGCGGGCGCGCTGATCACGTTTATCGGGGCGGCCTTTCTCCTAAAACGAATCGAGCAGTAAGGTCGTCGGACAGCCAATTTCGGTCAGGGGAACGATCTTGATTTGAAGGAAGCACGATGAAAGCAAACAATTGGTATTTGACCCTGCCGATTGCAACGATAATCACGGTAATCGGTTTGGGCGGGGCACGCGCGGCCTCAGAGGAGCCCTCGAGTTCGACGCCGCAACAAGTGTTTGATGGAATGCGCCAGAGTTTCCAAGCGGACAAGGCAAAGGGAGTGCATGCGCGCTACCAGTGGGAGCTCAGCGGCCCCAATGGCGGAGAATGGTGGATCGACGTGAACGACGGGACTTACAAGATGGGAAAGGGAAAAATCGACAAGCCAAGTGTCACGTTCATCACCAGCGACGCGGATTGGGTCGCGATGTCGAATGGGAAACTTAAGGGGACGTGGGCCTTTATGACCGGCCGACTGAAGGTTCGCGGCAGTCAAGCCGTCGCGAGAAAACTGAACGAGATCTTTCCTTAGAATTTCAACTCGGCTGCAATCCTGACATACGGCGCCGGATCGACCCTCTTGGATTGATGTGCGCGGAAGAAGTCGTAATCGCGTTCCACGGTACAGCCCGCACCGGCGCTCAATTTGAGGTGCTTGATGCCGGAATATCCTACCTGCACCCCGGCGCGGTACTCGCTGTATTGGAGCACCGCGTTGTGCAGATCCAGCTTGCGTTCCGTGTGCGACACGACATCGTCGGTCCGAACACCCAGATAATTGAGCTCGCCGAGAAGCTTGAACTGCCAATCGTCATTCGGTTCGTAGATTAACGCTGGTTTGGGAAAGACTGCCTGCAATCGCAGTTTATCGCTGAACACCCAGATGATTCCTCCACCGGGCGCAACCGGCGGGTCCTGGAATAACGACCAACCCACGCCGACGACCGCGAAGATTTTGTCCTTTTTGAGCGGAAAACTGACGAACGCCTTTATCGGAATGTCGAACGCATCACCGCTAACGTGGTTCTGAAAGTAGACTCCAGGATCAAGTTCAATTCCTACGCCCGGAAAATCCTTCACCACGTATTCGTAGGCGATGTGAGCATAGGCCGCCTGCAGATGATCCGGCAAACCGTTGTCCGTGCCGTTGAAGTCGTAGCGTTCGTATTCAACGCCGAGGCGAAGATACCATTTTCCGGTAATCAAAAAGCGATGGTCATAGCTGAAATCGTCATATAACGAATCGCCGTCACCGAGCTTCGACTCCTTGAAATCGCTGCTGAACGTATATGTCGTCTCGTACGAGAAAAGATCGTGTGAGTTTTGGTCCGCTGGCGTGGGGGAAGGCTGGACTTCGAAAGTCGGCGGTCCGGCTAGCGTTGACGTCGCAGCAGCAAGAAAGAGGAAAACGAAGAACCCGCGAACGGTTTTCATGGTGCAGTTAAGGTGACCCGGACATCGAGATATCGGATGAACAACCCGAAAACGATGTATTGGAAAGGGAATATTTTAGCAAGGACAATTTCCGGAATGGTCGTTCGAGCTGGTTTTGGCGCTGCTTCCGTGACTCTATTTATCAGCGATTTTGTCGTCGGCTTCGCTCTGATAATCTCAGACTTATTTACGTAATTAGTTGACTAGCGTTTTATCGGACTTAGACTGGGGCCGCTTTCTCGTGACAAACGCGCTTTTACTCCCCCAGAATTGTGTGGCGCCGCTGGCCCTGGCCAATCCACTTGGCGGCGCCGATCACGAGCTTGCGACGTGGTTTCATCAGCGCCTCACTCCGGCATTCGTCGCCGTGCTGCGCGCAGTCACTGACTTCGGTTCCGGGGAGTGGATCGGTATTGCTGTCTTTGCGCTGGTGTTGTTTTTTGCATGGAAAAGATGGTGGCCATCGCTGGTGACGTTAATTGTCGCTGTCCCCGGCGGCATGCTTCTGAACGAATGGATAAAGATTCTTGTTCACAGGCAACGGCCTTTTCTTGATGGTCCTTTTGTCGATTGGTCTGGCTACAGTTTCGCCAGCGGCCACACCATCGGAGCCACTCTTCTTTACGGGCAGCTCCTGCTTTTTATTCTGCCCTTTGTCAAAGGGCGCCATTGGCGGTTCCTCTCCATTTTCAGCGCGGTATCACTGATCGTCCTGGTAGGATTCAGTCGTATCGCGCTCGGAGCGCATTTTCTAACTGACGTACTCGCGGCGATCTTTTTTGGAGTTACGTGGCTGGTGTTTTGTTTAATTGCCACGAAACCGATGCGATCGCGCATGGTTTCAACGACTGGCTTGCCTTTTATCAGCGAACCTGCTGTGGTGCGCGTGGAATCGGCAGAAGAATCCGTGCAGACTCTCCCGAGGTAATCGGGGTGTCCACACGCTTTAGGTGCTCCGCGAGATCTAACTATCTCTTTCGGAGATAGGCCCATCTTGTTGCGTCGAGCCGAATTGCTCTCAAACAGGCGATGAAGGGACTCGGCAAACTACATCTTACCGCGTGGCTACTTGGCCTCGCTGGCGCTGCGCTTTTTACCGGACTGCTGGTTCGTCAAGGGATTGGCCAGGTCTGGGATGCTTTTGCCACCGCTAAGTGGACAATTCTCGGAATCATTGTGTACCATCTGATACCGATTTTTTTTGATGCCATCGGCTGGGGCGTTCTCTTTCCCAAAGTCGATCGCCCGAGACCTCTTCAACTGTTCTGGATGCGCTGGATCGGCGAATCGGTGAGCACACTAGTCCCTTCCGCGGCCGTCGGCGGGGACATTGTTCGGGCTCGCCTCGTCGCGATTAGCGGCACACCTCTTCCGCTGGCAGCGGGAAGCGTCCTGGTAGACATCACGCTCGGTATTTTTATTCAGGCCGGGTTTACGCTGTTGGGGCTGTTTCTGCTTGTCGAACAAACGGGAAAGACCAGTTTCGTCGGTCCAACTCTAATCGGGGTAGTGATCGCACTTTTTGCGTTTGCTGGATTCTTTTTTGTTCAGCGTCTCGGAATCTTCCGTTTTCTGGCTCGCATCATTTCGCGTCTGGCCGGTTCCTCAGAATGGCAATCGCTTGTGCAAGGGGGCGATACCCTGGATCGAACTGTGCGTTCTCTCTACGCGCGGCGAAGCGGCGTGATCGGATGTTGCATTTGGACGATGGCTTCTCTCATTGTCGGATCGGGAGAAATTTGGCTTGCCCTCTGGGCGCTCGATTTACATGCGTCGTTCATTAACGCGCTCATCCTGCAAAGTACCGTCTTGACGATTCGGTCGGCGGCGTTTGCGGTCCCCGCCGGTCTGGGAGTGCAGGAAGGCGGCTATCTCGTGGTCGGAAATTTGCTTGGGATTCCAGGCGAAGGCGCTTTTGCGCTGTCCCTGGTCGCGCGAGCGAGAGAGATCGGGATTGGCGTTCCTGGGCTCATTACCTGGCAGTTGATTGAAGCGCGTCGCCTTTGGCTCGTGCGGGCGCGTTTGGCTGCAAACGCTCGGTAGTATCCCAGGTTAGCGGTAACATCTCGAATCCGTTCGAGCCGCTGTTTTACCTTTCTTGGATTGCTAAAGCTGGTGCGAACGCCCCACCAAATCCACGCGATCCCGCCGGGGGCGGCCAGATGATTTGTCAATTCTGTAATAACGACTGGATCGCCGTACGCGTTGAGGAAGGAAAGCGCGAAAGGTAACCATTGCCGAGTGGAAGCCATCGCAATGACATCCAGCAGAAAGACCAGTAGATCGTCGGCGTGTCGCGATTTCGCGGGAAGCGATCGATCGTGGATAATCTCGAAGTCAATGAATCTCGCACGGCCAGTTTCTCGGTCGTAAATAACATTTGTGGCGGTCGCGTCTCCATGAGACCAGCGGCCGTCGAATTCGTCGCTCCTAAATTGATGTGCGCGCCGAAGTTCAGTGCCCGCGGCTTCCAACATCCGCCGGGTCAGCGTACCCTCATTCAAATGTTCCCAGAGACTTTTACCGGGCAGCTTATCGAAGCAAACCGTTCTGGTGCCCGTGGTGGTAGCGCGAAAACGATCGCCATTGAACATTCGAAAGCAGCTTGCCTCCCAGTGCTGCCACTCCTTGGCTTTGCTCCAGAAGCGGATCGGTATTCCTGACATGCGAAAATACAAATTCGCGAGATCGGCCAACTGTTCACCGTAAACGTTGCGTCGCTTGATCACGACGGGCCTGCCACGACGGACTTTCTCCGAGATTGAATTGATTTTTAACGAATCAACAAACGTTGCTGCGGCGTTGCTCAGCGCTTGAGGCGCATCGTTTGTAACCCGGTCCGCCAAACTTATCCCATTTTCCCGATTTGGCATTGGTGACTCTTATTCGATCCCACGGCGTTTTGCGGCTGTGCAAAACTGTCTGTCTTAAGACGGAGTTGAATGGTTAAAGGGTTGAAAGTTAAAAAGTTAAAAGAGTTACAAAGTTAATAAAAAGAATCGCGCTGAAGCACACAAACCTTTCAGACGTTTTCACCGTTTGACTTGTGATCCAGCGCGATCGTCTCCCCGGCGTGCATTACGCGCAATCGGGCTTTGACTTTTTGTTTCTTGAGTTCGCGTTCGAACACTTCTGGCGTGCCAGTTAATACCGGGAACGTTCCGTAATGTATGGGGATTACTATTTTCGGAGCGACCAGCTTCACAGCTTCTGCCGCCCGATCAGGTCCCATTGTAAAATGATCGCCGATACAAACCAGCATTGCGTCGATCTTGTGAAATCGTTTCACCAGCGCCATGTCGGAGAACAAATCTGTATCCCCGGTGTGATAGATCTTTGGACCATCGCGTAGCGTGATGATCAACCCCGTCGGATTGCCAGCATAAACAGGCGGCGCATTTTCCTTTTCGATGGATGAACCGTGCCACGCTGGGATGAACTGCACTTTTACTTCGCCATCAAGGAGCGAAAGCTGACCGCCTAGATGGCCGGTTGTTTCATTCCCGGCCTGTCTTTCCGGGTAACCCAGCACCGACACAATCGCCGCGTTGAGGTCGAAGTTTGAAACCAAACTCGCTCCGGTGCGTTTTCCGATCTCGACTGTATTACCGACGTGATCGCCATGCCCATGGGTCAGGAAAATAAGATCAACATGATCGAGGCGGGCGAGCTCCTTCTTACCGCTTGTGAACGCTGGATTGGTTATCCATGGATCGATCAGCAAAATCTTTCCCGTAGCCGTTTTGATTTTGAAACCAGCGTGCCCATACCAGGTTAATTGAGTCTGCATGTTAATGAGGAAATCGAAAAGCATTCCCTCGGCAAGGGTAATGGCTTTCAAAAAATGCCAATGGCGAAGGACGGATGACCAAAGAAGACCGTGCGCGCCTGCTCTCTAGAGGAATGGAAGCGGAACGACCTGGACTCGAATTGTTCCGACCGTTTTCGGTTCAGAATCTTTCGCTGCGAACGCATTCAGCCCGGTATTGGCGCTATTAAAACCGCGTTTCACGTATCCGAGGGCGATTTCCTTTCCGAGCCGTTTGCTGCGGGTCGCGCTGGTGATCCAGCCAACGTCCTTCTCCGGCGCTGAAGGCGCTGCGAGTCTTGTGTCTGGTTGAAGAGGGAGATCGTCCAGCGAAATTAGCCCACATAATCGCTTGTTCGTCTGGCCCGACATCTTGATTCGCGAAATGACTTCCTGGCCGATATAACAACCCTTTTGGTAGTCAATCGCCCGTTGTTCCAGGTTGGCCTCGATTGGAATGATCTCGTTTGTCAGCTCGCGACCCCAGCGCGGAATCCCCTGTTCAATTCGCATGACCTCAGCTGCATCGGAGTCGCACAAGGCCCATCGCGAGGATAATTCCTCTAACGAGACGCGATACTGCGTGGCATCGCCCCATATGTCCCATCCCGGTTCAGCAAAACGGCGCACAGAGACAATTCGCCCGTGCTCCACAGTGGGGGGTTGTTGTGACAATGCATGAAAAAGAGAAAATTGATCGGTGATGTCCTCAATCTGCACGTCGTCGGCGATCACGTAGCGCTCCAGCCGGACCTTGAGCGTTTCTCGAAGATCGACCGCCGCATCGACCAAGAAGGAGTCTCCGGATGCAGAAACATAAATGTGCGCATCTGTTTTGCCTTTGGCATTTAAAATGCACGCTTCGATTGCGGATCTTTCACTCGCCTTGCGCAGATCGTTCGTGATTTGCCCGTTGAGGAACCGAAGCCGGTCAGTGCCGGTAATGCGAAATTTTGCGCGCTTGGAAAGGTCGAAGAAAATCGCCTGCCCGGTTTCAGAACGGAGTGTCATTCTTTCCCGGATGATAGCCGACTCAACAGCTGCTTGAAAAAACCGGGACGCAATCGTGTTGGTTCGTTACTGGATCCGCTGCTTGCCACACTGATCAATGGCGCGGCCGACACCTCTGGACGCGCGTCTTGCTGGCTCTGGGTTTTCATTTCGGCTGAGCTCGCGATCGACTCGCCGCCGCCGCCTTGTTCTTCCTGCTCATCCAGTTGCAACTCTTCACCGGCAACTGGCGCAGGCTCGTGCAAATATTTTCGCGCTACCACCGAATAATCCTTGTCTCCGTGACCCCAATGCACTTGCTCGAGTAATTGATCGCGAGCCGCAGCGGTCACGCCCAGATCGAGATAGTTCGACAGACCGATCTGATTAGCGATCTGCATGTCTTTCAACATGTGTTTCACAGAAAAGTGGGGCTCAAAATCACGGCTTAGAATTTTAGGCAGTTTCATCGCCAGAGTCGCCGAATTGCTGGCATTACTGCCCATTGCCTCGATGAACTTTTCCAACGGCAAACCCAAAGCTTGAACAAGAGCCAGCGCTTCCGCAGCCGCTTGGACGCTTGCAGCCGTGATCATGTTGGTTGCGATCTTGATGGCGCTAGCCTGGCCAATTATCGGTCCGATCTCGATGATCTCTTTGCTGCTGGCTTCGAGGATCGGACGCGCGTCGCGCAGTGCCCCATCATTCCCGCACACATAATAAACGAGCTCACCCTTTTCCGCGGCAGTTTTACTCCCTGTAAATGGCGCTTCGACAAACCGTGCCTTACGACGTTCGACAATCTCGGCGGCGGCGCGCATCGAATCTGGAGCAACCGTCGAATGCGCAAGGACGAGATGGTGCGGCGTAAGTTTTGGACTGAGCTGTTGGGCGGTTTGCAGCAAAGCGTCATCATCCGAAACGAATATTTGGATATAATTGCAAATCTCAGCTACTTCCCCTGGCGACCCGACAAAATTCGGGACGGAACGCGGCGACCGGTTCCAAACATAAACTGGGAACCCTTTCCGTCGCAGGTTCCCGGCCACGCCGCGACCGATAATCCCAAGCCCGATTACACCGATGTTTTTGCGCGTTGCATGGGACATAGGCTTCAGGCGCTCCGTTGAGGCGGCCGCTCATTATCAAATTGCCGGGAAAACCGACTTGAGGCAATGTATAAATTGGTCAAGCCCCGTAACTCGTGATTATTGCGGCTTCCGAGCGGGTCAATCGGGGCCGATTCAACGTTTCAGCGCGACTTCAGACAGATAATACAGCGCGACTGATCCAACGATCTGAAGACTCTGAGCGCTAATTTTATCAATTGTATCCCCGGCGGTGTGCCACCAGGGATAATCGAAGTCAATCACGTCGATTGTCGGAATGCCGATAGCGTTTAGCGGTGAGTGGTCGTCGATCATCTCCCGGTCAAGGTACGTGAAATAATTTCGCAACTTGAGCGCCTCGGCTGCCGCAAAAATATCTCGCGCCATTTCGGGAGGCGAGTCTGCAGGAAGCGTAACGTCGAGCGAACGATCGCCAACCATGTCGAAAACGATCCCGCCGCGGAATTGCCTGTCGCCTCCGAGATGCTTGGCAAAGTAGCGGCTTCCGTACAATCCATCCGTCTCTGAAAAATGATCGTACGCTTCTTCGCCATCAAAAAACACCAGCTCGACTTTCGCAGCCAAGTTCGGATGCTGCCCGATTACTCGCGCTAATTCCAAAACGAGTCCTGTGCTTGAGCCACCATCGTTCGCACCGACGAATTTTATGGCATCGAATGTCTTCGTGTCGTAATGCGAGCACAACAAAAACAAAGGCGCCGACTTCCCTTGGCCGGAAAATTGGGCAATCAGATTTACGAACTGGACCTTGCCTCGCGGGGTGTCGTCGGTGAACGCCTGTCGTGTTACCTGCCAGCCGGAGCGGCGGAGCTGGTCCTCAATATACCGCCTGGAGTTCTCGATGGCCTCAGATCCGGACGGCCGTGGCCCGAAGTCGACCAGCCGTTGAACATGTGCAAGAGCCTTCTCCCCCGACAGGTCTTCCCAAATTTTTGCTTGCGCTGCAGGTGAGCAATTCGGCTCAAGCAACGAGATCAACCAGCAGATCGCCGCGATTTGTAGGGCGTTTCTGTGAAACGCCATGATCGGCCGATGTTCTTGGATTGGCGTCTGACACAGACGCCCTACGGTTTCCATTAATTTCCTTACTCCGGATCCGGCAGCCCCAAAGCAGTTACAATGCGCTGGAGATCGTCATCCCCGTAGTACTCGATTTCAATCCGACCGCGTTTGTCTCCATGATGGATGGTGACATGTGTAGCGAGGTGCTCTTGCAGGCGGTTCTGTAAATCTCTCACTGCGGTTGGCGTGACGCTCAACTCAGCCCCGGCGCGTCGAGATTTTCGTCGCGCACGGCCCATCCCAAGGAGGCGAGCAACCAACCGTTCCGTGCCACGCACGGTAGCGTTACGACGCAAAACAGTCTCTGCAGCCAGCAGCTGTTCCTCAGGCGCCTTTAACGATAACAGCACCTTGGCGTGACCCACAGAAAGCAAGTCCTGGGCGAGCCAGACTTGCACCTGCGGCTGAAGATCCAAAAGCCGCAGCGCGTTGGCCACTGCCGCCCGGCTCCGCCCCACTTTGAGCGAGATGTCTTCCTGACGCATTCCAAATTCATTCGCTAACCTTGCGTAGCCCTGGGCCTCTTCGATGGGATTCAGGTCAGCGCGTTGCAGGTTTTCGATCAACGATAATTCGAGGACTTCCAAGTCATTTGCGCTTCGAATTATGGCGGGAACCTCGGTAAGGCCGATCTCCTGAGCCGCGCGCCAGCGGCGTTCGCCAGCGATCAACTCAAACCGAGCGCCCACTCCGCCACCGGACGGACTCGTCGTGGCGAGCTTGCGGACAATCAGCGGTTGAATAATGCCATGTTGTCGAATCGAATCGATTAGCTCCTGCAGCGCTTCGCGCGCGAAATCTTTGCGTGGCTGCAGCGCACTGGGGACGATGTTTGCCAGATTGATCTGGTGGACTCTGTCACCCGATTCGCCAGCGTCTGCGCGAGTCGCGGCCGACGGAGTACCAATCAATGCGCCAAGCCCCTTACCCAGACCAGACCGTGCCATGCGGCTGAGGCTACGGGAACAGTTTCATCAACGCAAACAGCAATCCACGCTGGCGCGTGGTCGATCGGGAAATCTTGGAAGGCGGAGCTCCCGATGCCTGGCCGAACGCTTTTATCGCATGCTGGCAGCCCATCCGCCGAGTCAGGCTTGGAACCTGACATCCGATGGCTCTGCCCCCCCTTTCCAAAAAAAAGTTTAAAAAAAATGTATTGACACCGAAAGCTGGAATTTGGTATCACGCGCCCCTGGCTCCGAAACAGATCAAGGGATTTTACCCGGTAGGTTCTTTGTCTGTTAGGAACCCGATAAACACAAAAACAAACGAAATAACCGGGAGAGAAAGAACACAACAATCCAATGTATCCACTCAATCAACTTAAAACGTTAGTTTCATGCGGACGAGATCCGGCTCGCTCGCTGCCGTTTCGGCGCGGGTTCCTTCTCATCCCGCTTATGCTCGTGTGCTTTGCGTTGTCACCGCAAACGCAAGCGGTCACTCAACCAAACACACCGGATCCAGGTTCAGTATCCGCAACCAACACGGCGGATGGCGAAAGTGCGCTCTCAGGGACGACCGGTTTTTATAACTCAGGGTTTGGTTTCTTGGCGGGCCTTAGCAACGGTGCGTCTAGCTTCAACACAGCTGTTGGAGCCGGAACGCTTCTGCTCAACACCGCACTTGAAAGTACGGCGGTCGGCGTAGGCACGCTTTTGAGCAACACCACCGGACAGCACAACACCGGATGCGGTGCATTCGCGCTGTTTACCAACTCGACAGGCGAGTTCAACAATGCCGTCGGCGCTAATTCGCTGCTTTTCAACACCGATGGAGACACCAACAACGCCCTTGGCGAGAGCGCGCTTTTTAACAACATCATCGGTTCTGCCAACACTGCCATCGGCGATGTCGCCCTCGCCAGCAATGATTCAACCGGACTTGGTCTTGGAAACGCCAATACAGCTGTTGGTGCCGGGGCGCTTTTCGCCAATACTGATGGCGATTCAAACAACGCCGTCGGTTTCGATGCGCTTGGCGCCAATGTCGATGGCTTGTTCAACAACGCCGTGGGTTTTGACGCAATGGCTGACAATGTTAGCGGCGCTGGAAACGTGGCGGTCGGTGACTCAGCTGGCGCAGGTGTCGAGGGTGATTTCAACATCTATATCGGCGCATTTGCCGGCCCGGCTCCTTCACCGGCACCGGTAGCAGAAAGCGAAACGATCCGCATTGGCGACGTATTTAACACAGCCTGCTTTATCGGCGGCATCTCGGGTGTACCAGTCGCCGGCGACCTCGTTGCTGTAGATGCAAACGGCCAGCTCGGCTCAGCGGTGGCTGCAGGCGGAGGAAAGGTCTCCGTGAAGCAGTTGCTCCAACAGCAACAGCTCGTGCAGGAATTGAAAGCCACGACTGAAAGACAAGCGGCAGTGATTGCTTTGCAGGATGGGCAAATTAAAGCCCTGACCGCGGGCCTCAAGCAGCAAGCCGATCAAATTCAGAAAGTGAGCGCGCAGCTTGAAATGGTCAGGCCGACGCCTCGAGTAGTGGAGAATCGATAAGACTGTTTACCGTACGTTTGTAGGAAGTTTTTCAAACAGCCCCGAAGTAATTCGGGGCTGTTTTGTTTTTAGATGGGCGACGCCAGGGGCCTTTGCTTTGCAGCGAAATCGGCGGACATTCGTTGAGCGTCGCAGAGCTCCGTCCTCCAAAGTTCTCGACTGTTTTGTCTGGAAAGACCAGGAGCTTTATTTGCCTATCGAGAATGAACACGGTCCGGACGATGGCACCGAAAGCAATCACAGATGACAGCCCAAATGTCTTTACCCTGGGTCATTCCCCAGACCCGGATGACGCGTTCATGTTCTATGCGATGGCCGAGAATAAAATCGATCTGCGCGGGTACCGGTTCGAGCATCGCCTGGAAGACATTCAGACGCTGAACGAGCGCGCGCTTCGAAGCGAGTTGCACATTTCCGCGATCTCGATCCATGCCTATGCGCACGTCGCAAACAAATACGCCCTGCTGCCCTGCGGCGCGAGCATGGGCGACGGCTACGGACCAATCGTTATTAGAAAACGCTCAACGCCCAACGCTCAACTCTCGACCCTCAACGAAAATTCAGTGTACGACTCTTCGGCGCGACATTTCTTAGCCGGTAAGAAAATTGCTGTGCCCGGCACGATGACCAGCGCATTTCTCGCGCTACAACTCTTTCTTGGGGAGTTCGATTACGTTGTAGTGCCGTTCGATCAAATTTTCGATGCGGTCCGCACCGGGCGAGCGGACGTTGGGTTGATCATTCACGAGGGACAACTCACCTATGAAAAATCAGGATTTGAGAACATCGTCGATCTTGGAAAGTGGTGGAAAGAGCAAACCGGATTGCCACTCCCCCTCGGTGGAAATGTCGTGCGTAAGGATATTCCGCCGTCCGTCCGGAAAGATCTGAGCGAAATTATTCGCGAAAGCATCGACTACGGGCTGGCGCACCGCGAGGAAGCGGTGCGGCATTCGCTTCCCTATGCGCGCGACATGGACGCGAAACTGGCTGGGAAATTCATCAGCATGTATGTGAATGAATTTACTCGCGATTATGGCCAAGTGGGCCGGGACGCCATCCGGCGATTTCTGGCGGAGGCGCACGACAAAGGTTTCGTTGACATTCCAGTCGAAGTGGAATTCGTCGGATGAATCCCTTCGTCTCGGGAGATTTGGTTGCACCCGAGATGGCCGTAGCGTGCGCTGTCCTCAGCGCACAATCAGACATTGTCTGCTGAGGACAGCGCACGCTACAGCACGAAAACTCTTGTCACGTTCGATCAATTCGCACGATCTCACCTGCGTATGGCCAGTCTTCGGCGCGACTAACGAGTCCAGCGCGTACCGGATTCTGGAAGACATAATCCCACTTGGCAGCGTAGCTCTCGTCGCTTCGTAACAGATGATCGTGAAAGCCCGGTTGCCAGAAGGAAGATAGCTTTTGGCCCGGTCGTTCTACGGGTTTATGTCCCTTTGAGAGCAAAACGTAATCGAGTTTGCGTTTGAGTCCTTTAATCCATGTACTCAAAGTCGTCGCCCAACCAATCCCAAAGCATACGAACAAGTGAATGTGGTCTGGCATAAGCACGTAGCGCCCAATGCCAATACGAAAATCGCCGGCGCTGAGGCAGTATTCGATGAAGGCTGCATGTACCCTGGGTGTCGCGAGCAGGCTGGCCCGGGTATGGGTGTTGAACGTTACGAAATAGACCGGCGCGTCGAAACGTTGGAAGATTAAATCTATCGTGGTGGCTTACCTTTGAACACCCGCTGCACAGTGAATGTTGTAGCGTGCGTCGTCCTCAATCGACAAGTTCCGAGATGACGCTGCGGGCAAAAGTCCGCTGAGGACAGCGGGCGCTACAGGCCGACTTCCAGAATTGTCTTGCCTCACTGTTCGCAAGAAAGATATCAATGATGTCTCGGTGAAGGCGTTCCTCCAAGCCAAACGCGATCTTCTCGGTGTCATCCGGGTCGGAATCTACCTTGGCGCCTTGCTATCCCTTACGTTCTCCGGTTGCGGGAAAAACGAGCCAGTCGACGAGGCGAAAGCGACGGGAAAAACCACCGCAGATTTTCCTCAAATCACCGCGGACATTTTCAAGCCGATGGATGGCGGAATCAATTTGTCGCCTGAGGAAATCATGGGCCGGAATACCTGGAATCTCTGGAGCGCAGGCAATCAGCGTTTCTGGAATCGTGCAGCCCAGGACAGCTACGGGTTAATGGATCTCTTAAAGATGCTGGATAGCCGTAAGTTTCCGCGTGGCGAGCGTTTCAAGACTTTGGGCTTGGTAAACGAGCCTGGATTTCGCGCCGCGACCAAGCCGGATGAATTTGGCTTGTGGCTCGATGAACAAGTAGAACCTGAGCCGACGGGCATCGACGAGACTGTTTACGGTAAACCATCCGGGGTCCTCGGTTTCCGGCTTTTCCCAAATCCGGACTTTAAGAATGAGGCACGCAAAAAATGGGACGGCGACCGTTTCATGAACGATCCGGGCTATTACTACGACAACAAGCTGGTTCGCCCGTATCGCGTCGGTGTCGCGTGCGGCTCCTGTCACATCGCGCCGTATCCAGATAATCCGCCCGCCGATCCTGAGAACCCGCGCTGGGAAAATCTCGCATCGGCCATTGGTAATCAGTACATCAACGAAGGAAAAGTCTTTGCCTGTAACGTTGAAAAGGGCGGCTTATTTTATGAGTTGCTGGCCGCGCAACCGCGTGGCACCTCCGATACTTCCCGGATCGCAACCGATCACATCAACAATCCAAACGCAATCAATCCGATCTTTTTGCTTGCTGAACGGGAGCGGATCGCGGTGGCGGAAAAAATGGCGGGCGGCGCGCTCGCGTTGCCTGGAGAAAGGGAGGAGATGCCGGTGCCACACGTGTTGAAGGACGGCGCGGATTCGATCGGCGTCGCCGGCGCAACAATCCGCGTCTATGTCAACATCGGCATGTTTTCCGAATACTGGCTGACACTTCACAACCGATTGATTGGGCTGACTCCACAAAAGCCGTTTGAGATCTCTTATGCGCGGGAACATTCGGTCTTCTGGCGCGCAACTGAAGAGCGCCTGGCAAACATTGCAGCATTCTTCCGTCGCTTGAAACCATTTCATCTCGCCGACGCTCCCGGTGGCCAGGCTTACATCACGGCCGATTCAGCAGTGATGACTCGGGGAAAGGAAGTTTTCGCAGAGAGTTGTGCGGCCTGTCATTCGAGCAAACGGCCGCCGCCAAATATCGATACGCATTCGGGCGAGGGAAAAGCCTGGTTTCGCACAGCGGTACTGGCGCCCGATTTCCTCGAGAACAATTTCCTGTCTGACGACAAGCGTTATCCGTTGACCAAGATCGAGACGAACTCCGCTCGTGCGTTTGGGACGAACGCAAAAGCCGGTCACGTCTGGGACAACTTTTCCTCGCTGACTTACAAGGAACTTTCGCCTGTAGATGAGATGGAATTCTTCAATCCATTCGATGAAACCCGCCCGATCAAATTCAAACCGAAAGACAGGAATGTGGCCCCCGGATACTATCGGACTCCTTCACTCGTTAGTCTCTGGAGTTCGGCACCTTTTTTACACAATAACATGCTCGGGAACTTTACGGGCGATCCTTCCGTGGTCGGCCGGATAAACGCCTTCAACGATGCAGTGGAAAAATTGTTATGGCCCGAAAAACGTCTCAACAAAGCTTCTATCTGGCGCACCCAAAACGAGTGCGCACTGCATTTGCGCAAGGAATTCGTGCCCAAACCGCTACAAAGGCTGGCTGATAGGGATGGGTACATCAACATCGGACCCATTCCGAAAGGCGCACCGATCAACCTGATCGCCAACGTCGAGCCTGATTTTGGCCAGTTGGTTGTTTTGCAGGCAAAAATCGCCAAGGCATTGCTGAAAATTCACACGCAGAATCTTTCATCGGAACAAGCCACAGACGAATTGGTCAAGACGGTTCCTGAGCTGCTCGCGGCGAATAAGTGCCCCGACTTTGTCGAGGATAAGGGCCACTACTTTGGTACCGATTTACCTGATAACGATAAACGCGCGCTAATCGAATATCTGAAAACCTTTTGATCGAGATCCAATCCAACGAAAGGAGAAACCATGGCTGTCACAGTTGCTGAAATGTTGAAAATGTCGCAGGCGCAGCTTGACGATTTTTTTTCGCAAAGCCCCGCCGGTGAAATCCCAAACGGCGAGGCTAAAGGGACCGCGATCGTCGCACCGGGAACCACTTACACGCAGAACATTGCGAATTTCGTGAATCATTTCGCATGGCAGGGAAAAGTGTTCGATCCGGCCAAGGGCGTTTTGCGAAATAAGATATTACCATTCGGACTAAACGCGATCATCGCGAAGGTGTACAAGGGGCCCAGTTGGCTCGATAACAAGGACTGCATCGTTCTCGATTATTCCGAGACTTCGCTGCTAGCGCATTGGATTCGTGACGAAATCCGCGAAGTCGCACCGCGGGTTTATCTGGGCAAAGTTTATTGGAGCAAGAAGCGATTGATTGATTTCGCGCTTGAGTTTCCGGCGGCGGGGTAAACGCATTCTGCGGCCATGGCCGACCCTCCAGATCAATCTGCAAAAAGCCGGCGCTGGAAGTGGAGGATTGTCTTGCTGGTAGTCGTCGCGCTCATCGCAACCGGCTTTTCTTATCTTGCGTGGCGCTTTACCCGAGACGATCCGGTCACGTACAAGGACCCGGAAGAGCACTTCAAGTACGGTTCAACCGGTGGCGAGCGCGAATCGGGCATTCCTTACTGGATTTGGAAGGTGCTGCCCAAAATGTTTCCTGAATATTTACCGGGTAAAACCTTTACCCCGGGTACTGAATACGCGTCGTTAGGCTTTCTCTACGAGCCAGGCAAGGATCTGCCGATCGGTGTCTCACGTCGCAACACACAGGGAATTGATCGCGTCTTCTTGAACTGCGCGATTTGTCACGCTGGTTCTGTGCGCGGAAGCCCGCAAAGCCCGCGCGCCATTTACGCTGGCATGCCATCGAACACCGTCGATCTTGAGGCGTTCGAGCGTTTTATTTTCGCCTGTGCATCAGATCAACGTTTCAACGCTCCACGGATCCTCGCTGAGATGGAAGGGATCGGCGCGAAATATGATCTGATCAATCGCTTGCTCCTGCGCTACTACGCCATCCCTTTGATGCGCGAGCGGCTGCTCATGTTGAAGGGCCATTTTCGTTTCGGCGATTGGGAACCGGACGCAGGCCCCGGCCGCACTGACACGTTCAACCCAGCGAAGACGCTTTTGGAATTTCCCCTGGAAAAACTGGAAACGCGCGAGCTGGTCGGTCTCTGCGATTTGCCCTCGATCTGGCTGCAAGGCCCGCGCAAAGAGAAAAGCATTCACGCGCATTGGGACGGCAATAACAGCATGATGGAGGAGCGCAACAAGAGTGCTGCGTTCGGCACGGGCGCATTTCCCCCGACGATCGATCTGAAACAGATGGCGCGCATCGAGCAGTGGTTACTTCACAAGGAACCGCCCAAATATCCGTTTCCAATTAACGAACAACTCAGCGCGCAGGGCGAAAAGCTCTACGGGCAATACTGCGCAAATTGCCACGGGCGCAATGGCCGGGATTTCAACGGCGAGTACGTCGGCGACATAGTGCCTATCGACAAAATCGGCACCGACCCTCACCGGCTCGACTCGTATACAGAAGAGCTAGCTGCGGTGCAGAATACGCTCTATGCCGGTTACCCGTGGCGGTTTAGTCATTTCCGCAAAACTTTTGGCTATGTCAATTTGCCGCTGGACGGCCTCTGGTTGCGCGCGCCGTTTTTGCACAACGGTTCGGTACCGACGCTGCGTGATCTTCTAAATCCCAGTGCCGAACGGCCCCCGGTTTTCTATCGCGGATACGATGTCTTCGAGCCGGTGAAAGTCGGTTTTGTTTCGGACGTAAGCCGGTTCGACGCGGAGGGACGCAGCAAGGACGAACCCGACAACCCAAGAAAATATTTCAGGTTCGACACGCAAGTAAAACCGGGCGGCACGACACCGCGTGATCGGAATGAGGGCAATTCAAATGTCGGTCACGAAGGGCCAACCTACGGGACGATGCTGTCTGCTCAGGAAAAAGACGCCATCGTCGAGTATCTGAAAACATTTTGATCCAAACCCGATCAATAAACAATGAGGCTGCAACCTAAAACAAAACGCATCATTTGGGTCACTGCGGCTGTGATTCTGATCCTGCTCGCGCTTGGCGCCTTCTTTACGTGGACAAAATTTTTCCGGGAAGAGAGAGAAGTGTTTGTGAACGAGGAGGAACATTTCAAATACGGGTCGCTTGGCGCCGAGGGCGATCGCGGCATCCCGTACTATCTTTGGATGGTCTTGCCGCGTATTTTCCCCGAGCTGATGCCCGGGCCGGGCGGCTACAAGTCGCTTGGAGTGGTTTGGGAAGAAGGCCACGAAATTCCGGTCGGCTTTTCGAAAAAGGTCGTCGGCTTCGCGCGAATCACGAACAACTGCGCAGTCTGCCATACTGCGACCTACCGATTGAAAGAAGATGAAGTGCCGCACGTTGTGGTCGCGGGGCCGGGCCATTCGAACAATGTCCAAAGCATGCTGCGCTTTTTGTTCAAAGCAGCACACGATCCTCGCTTTAATTCGGACATCATCATGAACGAAATCCGCCTGGTGAGCGCGAACAATTACGGAAATGGCGGCCTCTCGTTCGTCGACCGGCAGATTTATCGTTACCTCCTGATTCCATTCACCAAAAGGGCGCTGCTGCAGCAGGAAAAACAATTCACCTGGATGGAACGCTACGTCACCGGTGGCAAGCCAAAGCCGCACTGGGGACCGGGACGCGACGATGCCATGAACCTGACAAAGTATTTCATGACCAGCATGGCAGAGGACAACACGTTCGGGCCAACCGATTTTCCTTCGATCTGGAATCTCGGAGTCCGCAGTGGAAAAGATAATGCCGGGAAGCAGATGTTGTTGAACTGGACCGGCGATACGCCCGCGGTCCGCTCAGTCTTGATTGATTCCGCTCTGGGGCTCGGCGCACCGGCGCGGCCGTGGTTTTTACAACGCATGGCCGATCTGGATCAGTATCTCAGCAATCTACCGCCTCCAAAGTGGCCTTTTGCCGAGACGAATCCGATCAATCCGCAAATGGCCAGCGAAGGCCAGAAAATTTACGCTCGCGACTGCGCGGCATGCCATGATCCGCGCGCTGAATTTACGAACAAGGTGGTGCCGATCACTGAGATAGGGACTGATCCCGAGCGCATGTATTCATGGTCGAAAGATGCTGCCGCAGAAGCGAACCGGCGGGTGAAACAGCTGGGTATCGATCGCCCGCCCATGGTAGAAACACAAGACCCATACGGATATGTTTCACCGCCGCTGGATGGAATCTGGTTGCGCGCACCTTACCTTCACAATGGCTCCGTGCCGACGTTGCACGATCTGTTGAATTCGCCGAGTGAGCGGCCGCAAACTTTTCATCGCGGCTACGATGTTTTCGATCCGGTCAAAGTTGGATTCAAAGAGCCGTCACCGCGGCCAACCGGGCCAACCGGCGAGCTGACGCAACCTTATTTTCTTTTCGACACGACAGAAAAAGGAAACGACAACAAAGGGCACACCTACGGCACTCAACTTTCGGAGCAGGACAAAGAGAAGCTGCTCGAATACTTGAAGACGCTCTAACGCAGATGTGATGCGTTGAACCGTTAAAGCGGAGATGCGGCACGCGAAAAGCTCTTGTGCGCGCGGCGGTTCTCCGGCAGTTTCGTGCTGTCATGGCGGCAAATCGCAAGCTCGGTTGTCTCAGCATCTTCTTGTTCGTCGCGCTTTGCGCCAGTTTGTTCTTTAACCTGGTGCTGGCAGTCGCGGCGTTTCAGCGTGTCGGCGGGAGCCGCGAAGCCGAGCCAATTCCCCGTTTCCGTGAAATCCTGCTTCAGCGGGGAGCACGCGCGACCACGGACAAGATTGCGGTCATCACCATGCGCGGCCTGATCAGTTCTTCACTTCCGGGCACTGTAAGCGATTCAATGGTTGACGACATGCGTGCGGCACTGCAACAGGCGCGCGATGACAGTCGCGTGAAAGCCATCGTGTTGGAAGTCGATTCTCCCGGCGGAGAAGTGACTGCCTCCGACGCGATCTACAATGCGCTGGTTAAGCTGCGCGCCAGAAAACCGGTGGTTGTTTACATGGACTCACTGGCCGCGTCCGGTGGCTATTACGTTTCTTGCGGCGGCAAATTTTTGATGGCAAGCGACACGACCATTACCGGCAGCATCGGCGTCATCATTCAAACGCTGAATTACGAGCAGCTGTTCAACAAGATCGGACTTGCGTCTGTAGTTTTCAAAAGCGGCAAGTTCAAGGACATGCTAAACGGTGCGCGACCGATCACTCCGGAAGAACGTGAGCTCGTGCAGAGCTTTATCATGAAAACCTATGACAAATTTCTCGGCATCGTTGCGAAGGAAAGAAATCTTCCGGCAGACCTTTTGCGCAATACGATCGCCGACGGGCGAATCCTGTCGGGCAAAGACGCATTCGAGCACAAGCTGATCGATGGGCTTGGTGAGTTGGACGACGCATTCGGCAAGGCGAAAGAACTGGGAAACGCGCCGGACGCCAAAGTGGTGAAATATGGTCCGCCGTTTAGTCTGAGCCGCTTCTTCCGGATATTTGGAGAGGCCGATTCCAAGATTGAGCTCACACTCCCAAAGCAACTGATTCCGCAACTGGAGAGTGGGCGCGCGTATTTTCTGCCGAGCTACTACGCGCCATAGAACAGACGCATGCGATCCGGCAGCCTCTTTGCGGAATCCGGAGCGATTCCCAGCTCAGTCTTAGGCCTTCTTCTCTCGCTTCTTTACCTTCTTGCCAGCCTTTATATCTATATTTCGCTGATTTATCAGATCAGCGCGCGAACACCGGACGCTTTCGGTGCGGACGCGGCGACGACGCGAAGGTTTGGACTGCCCGAGGCAATACTGGCGGCGCTGTTGATACTTTTCCTTTTTCTAACCATTGGAGCCTCAGTTTCGCAACCTTCGATCCAGTTCAGCGCGCGCAATCTTCTGGCAAATTTTCTTCTCACTGGCTGCGTTGTGCTTGTCATTATCACCTTCCTTCAGTTCCGCGGGTTTGATGTTAGTTCGTTGGGCGGGTTTTTCAGATTAAGTTTTATCAGGACCCTTAGCACTGGAGCGATTCTGCTGGTTTTTGCCTATCCATTGATCTTGTTGTCTGACGCGATTACGCAGCGGCTTTTTGGGGGCGGTTCGAGCAAGCAAAACATCGTCGAGTTTTTTAGCGGATCGCGCACGATCCAGCAGCGAATGATGATCATCGTTTTTGCCGTGGCAATCGCGCCGGTGGTTGAGGAGTTCCTTTTCCGATTTTTTATTTACGGCGTACTCAAGCGCTATTTCGGCCGTCTGCTGGGTGTCACATTCAGCGCTCTGCTGTTCGCCGCAGCGCACGCACACTTACCTTCATTTGCGCCATTGTTCGTTCTCGGCGGTTGCTTCGCGATTGCATACGAGTGGAGCGGTTCCATTCTTGTCGCCATGACAATGCATTCGCTCTTCAATTCGCTCACTCTTACCGCTCTTGCATTTCCGGAGATCTTTTCTCCATGACTCGTCCAGGGAGCGCGAGTCTCCAGTCCGCCGGGAGGTCTACTCGCGTTCCAGGGATCACTCCGCAATGAAATTGCGCGACATCGGCGAAGACCGGCTGCTGGACCGACTTTTGTCTCGTCTTTCGCTCGGAAAGAAAGTCCTCTATGGCCCCGGTGATGATTGCGCCCTGGTGGAAACCCGCGATCATCAAAACCTTCTTGTGCTTAAGGCCGATTGCGTTGTCGCAGGCGTGCACTTCTTGCCGACGGCAAACGCGCTCCACGTCGGCTGGAAAGCGATGATGCGTCCGCTCAGCGATTTCGCTGCAACGTCGGCGGTGCCTCAATCTGCACTCATCACTCTCATCGCTCCCGAGAAAACAACGGTCGAATGGGTGGAGCGGCTTTATGGTGGACTGAGCCGGGCCGCGAAGAGGTTTAAAGTCAGCATAGTTGGCGGCGAAATGAGCCGCACAGCCGGCCCCGTGGCGATTTCGGTTAGTGTGGCTGGTTTTGTTGAAAGAAACCGCTCTGTGTCGCGCCAGGGCGGCAAGGCGGGCGACGATCTGTTTGTCACTGGCCGACTGGGCGGTGCCCTGAAACAAAAGCATTTGCAATTCGTTCCACGGATTGTCGAGTCGCGTTGGCTCACAAGAAATTTTCCTATCCATGCAATGATGGATCTAAGCGACGGATTGGGGGCCGATCTTCCGCGACTTGCAAAGGCGAGCCGGGTTGGATTTGCCATCGAATTGGAGAGTCTGCCGCTTGCCCGGGGCGCGAAGATCGATAACGCAATTTCAGAAGGCGAAGACTACGAATTGTTGTTTGCCATTTCGCGGCGTGAACGCAATCGCCTATTGCGGAGTTGGCAGAAAAGATTTCCAAGATTGTTGCTCACTCGTATTGGCTCTTTCTCTCGACGCTCAACAGGAAACCTTCAACCTCTCCCTCGTGGCTACACTCATTTCCAACAGCCCGGCTGAGACTGAAGCAGTCGGACGCCGACTTGCGGAGGATGCGGAAGTGGGATCGATTTTGGCATTGCAGGGCGAACTGGGAAGCGGCAAAACTCTGTTCACCAAAGGCTTCGTGGCCGGCATCGGAAGCAACACTGCCGTTTTCAGCCCTACCTTTACGATTGTGCATGAATATCGAAATGGGCGCCTGCCTGTTTATCACTTCGATTTTTTTCGTGTGGAGAGTCGCCAGTCCCTCGCACGGCTTGGCCTCGATGACTATTTTTTTGGCGACGGAGTTTCGGTGATCGAATGGGCGGATCGCTTCCCGGAATTCATTCCCGAACAAGCGCGCTGGATTCGGTTTGAGATAAAATCGGAGGACCAGCGCGCCATTACTTTTCAAGGAACGTGAAAATTCTTGCCCTGGAACTTTCCACGGCGCGCGGCAGTCTGGCGTGGTTGGATGAAGACGCTGCCGGTTTCAGTCGTGACTGGCCCAACGACAGGAAAAATTCCGGTGCCTTCTTTGAAAATCTTGCTGATGTAACAAGGAAATTTGGCCCCCCAGAGACGATTATCGTCGGGCTTGGCCCTGGCTCCTACGCGGGGACTCGCATCGCAATTTCAGCTGCAATCGGGTTGCAGGTTTCTTCCGGTGCGCGCCTGATCGGTTTTCCGTCAATCTGCGCAATGGAGTCTGACGTGGAGGAATACTGCGTGATCGGTGATGCTCGCCGAAAATCGTTTTTCTTTGCGCGTATTCACGCGAATAACATGGTCCAGGATCCAACGCTTTTCTCGGAGTCCGAGCTGAGATCGAAACTCGACACTATCGAGATCACAACGCCAGTTTTCACCTCGGATCCGCTTCCGCAATTTGAGCGCGTCGTCTTTCGTTTTCCATCCGCTCCTGTGCTCGCCAGACTTGCGCGAGAACCGCAACGCAGCTTTTCTTTGCCACTACTCGAACCAATTTACTTACGCGAGCCGCACATCACTATGCCGAAATGAAGCAAACTCATCGTTGCTGGGCTGAGATCGATCGCAGCGCGTTGCGTCACAATGCGAAAGTCGTGCGAGAACGCGTCGGTTCCGCGGAGATCCTCGCTGTAGTGAAAGCCAATGCTTACGGACACGGTTTAATCGGCGTAGCGGAAACGCTTGCGGAGGACGCTCAACTTTTTGGTGTCGCGAATCTGGAAGAGGCACTCGCACTCCGGGAATCCTTCTCCCATCCGATTGTTATTCTTGGTCCCGCCCTGCCGGCGGAGAGATCGACAATTGCCGAGCGCGGTTTCATTCCCACCATTTCTGCACTCGAGGAAGCAGAGGATTTCAATCGGGTCGCGCACCGCTCCCCGGTAAACGTCAATTTCAAGATTGATACGGGCATGGGCCGCATGGGAGTTCCGGAAGCCGAAGCATCGAACGTTCTCAAGAAAGTCTCGAGATTTCCGAATATCAGGATTCACAGCGTCTCGACTCATTTGCCAGTGTCGGGTGAGGATGCGGAATACACGCGCGATCAGCTTTTGCGCTTTGGCGAAATCATGAAGCAATTTCGCGCCGCAGTTCCAATCAATTATAAAGCCCATGTGCTCCAAAGCGCAGGGGTGCTTGCTTTCGCCGAGCCCGCAGGAGTCTTCGACATGGTGCGCGCTGGGATCGTGCTTTACGGGATTTCGCCGCTTTCCGAATTCCAGAACCTCCTTAAACCGGCGATGACATGGAAAACGCACATTTGTCTCGTGCGCGAGATGCCGAAGGGAAGTTCGATTAGCTATGGCCGCACGTTTATCGCTCCGCGGAAAATGCGGGTCGCAACGTTGTCGGCTGGTTACGCCGACGGATATCCATGGCACCTTTCTAATCGTGACGCCGCCGTTCTGGTTCAGGGACAGCGTTGCCCGATTCTCGGCCGTGTGACGATGGATTTGATGATGATCGATGTAAGCAAGATCAATAATGCGCAAGTGGGCGACGAGGTTGTTTTGCTAGGACGCGATGGCAACGAGGAAATTTCCTGCGCGGAGCTGGCGAAGACCGCTGGCACGATCCCCTGGGAAATTACGACACGAGTGGGCCAACGTGTGAAGCGCGTTTTCATTTGATCGTGATTCAAGATTCGAGAATCATGAATTGATCTCCATTCCAACGAATTACCAATCACAGACTTCATGTTCCAAATTATCTTTAACGAATTGAGCGCAGCGGAGATTTCCGTGCTTCCCAAGAAATTACAGCTTGAGCTGCTCTCGGAGTTCCAAATCTTACCTGAGGATCTCGACCACCTCGATTCCGAACGGTTTGGGGTAATCCAGCGCGAAGGGAAAAAGCTATTTCGCTATCGTGCGAAAGACTATCGCATTTATTTCGCGAAGACTGACGAAGGCATCAGGGTCCATCGTGTCTTACACAAGAATACGTTTCGCGATTTCCTTTTCCGAAGCAAACTGCCTGTGTCCGAAGACGCCCAGCTGGGCGAAACCCGCGAATTTTGGAAGCTGATCGAGCAAGGCGAAAAAACTCGACGAGCGTGAGTCCATAAGTCTCATTCGTCTCATTGGTCGGTCGGAGACCGTTGCAGACGAGATCGATGCGGCAAAGCACACCGCCGCAATGCACGGCCCCGGAGAGAACTATTTCATTAACAGCACTGAGCGGCTGCGCTTGATCTCGCGTGTGATTTTGCGATGCAGATGCGCCGGCATTCCGGTGACGCGACGGGGCAGGATTTTGCCGCTCTCCGTGACGAATTTTTTCAGGAGATCGGGATTTTTGTAATCGATCGCCTCAATGGCGATGTCGATTCGCCGGCGCGGCATAGCGCGATTTGCCCGGCGAAAGGCGGAACGGCGTTTGGCAGTTTTAGGACCTATCATTTGGTTTCGCGGTGCAAAGTATGCCGTCTCAAGAACGGATTGTATTTCTTTTTCTCGAGTCGATTGGGCGTGCGCGGACTTTTCTTGTTCCGCGTGGTCATGTAACGGGAGGCAGGCTTACCCAATGCCTTGGCCTCGGTACATTCCAGTGTCACAATTTCCTGGGCCATTGTCACTCCTTCACTTCCGCCGGCGTGGCTTCCTCTTCCTCAGCCTCGCCGCCTTCCTCCTCGGTCAAACCGAACAAAGAGGTGACCGACTGACGGACCCGCGACGCCTTGTTTTGCTTTTCCAGCTGCGATTGGCATTCAACAGTGAAACGCGCGAATGGGATAGCTTCCAGCCGTGCGTGCGGGATTGGTTTGCCCGACATTTCGCACTTTCCGTAGGTTCCCATCTCAATTCGTTTGAGGGCCTGATCGATTTCGTAAAGCGCGTCCTGTTCCTGGGAGAGCAAACTCAACGCAAAATCGCGATCGTAAGCGTCCGATCCAGCATCAGCCTGATGCATTCCAAAAGCGGATGCCTCGCTGCCTTCGGCTCGAGATCTCAGAGTGTCCTGGGCTACGCCGGCCATGGAATCGACCATGGCGTCCCGAAGCTGAAGGAGTTTCTCTTTCTGCTTCCGTACAAACGGATCAAGCCTCCTTTCGCGATGGTTCATACCTAGTAAGACCGCCGGAAATTCAATCGTTTCCTTTTTGGTTTTGGAAGACCCGCGTTTTCCGGCTTTCGTCGGCTTTGCGACCTTTTTCGATATCGGTCGCTTGACGCTCTCCTTGTGCGCCGGACGCGCCTTATGCGCAGCAGGCCGCTTCGCAGAACTCTTCTTTTTCTTTGTTGGTTTTGCCATAGCGTTGACGCCTTTGGTAATCGATTGCGCCCGAAAAATGGACGCTTAATTAAGAACATTTCTCCGACGGCGCAAGTGGATTCGGTCAAAAAGTTTACCAAACGACAAACTGGCGTTTACACCTAGGCAAAACCATTACCGACCAACGGTTTTCCACCCACGGCCGACGCCAACGGCAACGAGCCTATTGTTGCAGGGCCTACGAGCTCGCGCTGGAGTAACGGTTAAGGGCAAATTTCCAGAAGCTGCGTGACAGGAGGAAAACAATGCTCGAGGCAGTCACAAGATGCAGCATCAACCACCAGGGCTGTCCGAGCGATTTGATCAACAAACGGGCTGGGATGTTTGCGATTATGACCACTGGTATGATCCAGCCGAAGATCAAGCGGAACAGCCACGGAAAGATCGCATCTGGATAACGCGCGATGTTCAGGAAATTAAAGTAGCCATAAACCAATCCCTGGGCGCGCACGATCCAGAAACTGACTGCTGCCAGGGCAAGCATGATTGAGTAATGCACCGCAATGCCAAACCCCAGCGCAACCAGGTAAAGCAAGATTGATGTCAAATCGGGAACAACATTGAGGCGCGAAAGTGCTACGCAAACTACAACGCCCCCTAACCCGGCGTTGATGATGCTGTCGAGACCGAATTGTTTCGTCGAAACAGCAAACTGGCTGTCGATCGGCAGCACCAGCAGCGAATCCAATTTTCCAGTGCGCACGAGTTCTGGAATGTTCGCGACATTAACAAAAAAGAATGCCTGAAAGAGCTGGGCAATCATTTGGTGCGTGCCGATCAGCAGCACGACCTCCCACTTTGTCCAGTCACCAATTCGATCGACATTACCGAAAATGATGCTGAAGAAGACAATCTGGCCGCAGAACCAAAGAACCTCCACGACCATCCATAACAGAAAGTTTGCCTTGAAACTCAGCTCCCGGATGAGCGAGTTGCGCAACATGATGGAGTAGATTTCGATGTAACGCCGCATCACTTTTCCTGTCTCTTAACTTAAGCATAGTCAACCACCCCTCGTATGAAACGTCTTGTGCCATGGCTTCCCGTGATCATTGGTCTGCTAGTTACCGCAGCGGTTGTCCGCCAGTGTCGCAACGTCGGCGGCGCAAGTTATCAGACTGCAACGATCGCGCGGGGTCCCATTACGCAGGCGGTTACCGCAACCGGCACGCTCAATCCGGTCGTCAACGTCCAGGTAGGCAGCCAGGTTTCAGGAAATATCGCGAAATTGTTCGTGGATTATAATTCTCAGGTGAAAGCCGGCGAGGTGGTCGCCCAAATCGATCCGGCGCTTTTTCAGGCGACCGTCACCCAGACGGAGGGGGATGTGGCAAACGCCCAGGCCACGCTTGAGCTCGCAAAAGTAAATGCCAAACGGACACAGGAATTGTTTGCGAAGAAGACTTCGTCGCAGGCTGACGTCGATCAAGCGATGGCGACCCTTCACCAATCCGAGGCAAACGTGAAAATCAAGCAGGGCGCGCTCGATAAAGCGCGGGCCGATCTCGAGCATTGCACCATTACTTCCCCTATCGATGGGGTTGTTATTTCGCGTAGTGTTGACGTTGGGCAGACGGTTGCAGCCAGTTTGCAGGCGCCGGTCATCTTTGCGATTGCGAACGATCTTACCAAAATGCAAATCGACGCGAATGTGGCGGAAGCGGATGTCGGCGTGGTGAAGATCGATCAAAATGTCGATTTCACTGTGGACGCTTTTCCCATGGAGACGTTTCACGGAAAAGTCGTCCAGGTGCGGAACGCTCCGATCACAGTGCAAAATGTAGTTACTTACGACACGGTTATCGGCGTGAGCAATCCGGAGCTGAAATTGAAACCGGGAATGACGGCTAACGTTTCCATTGTCATCGCGCACAAAGACAACGTCCTGCAGATAAAGAATGCAGCACTGCGCTATCGTCCGCCGGATGCGACGCCGGTTGAGACAAAAAGAACCGGTGCAAGTCGCGCTGGACGGCCTGTTGGCGGACGCAGCGGCGGTCCGCGCGAGAGTGCTCAGCGCACAGTCTATGTCTTGCCACCAGGCACCAGTCGCCCGGAGTCCAGGCAGATTACGACAGGCATTAGCGACGGTATCATGACTGAAGTCGTTGACGGGTTGAAGGAAGGCGACCGCGTCGTGACGGCCGAGCTTGGCTCGACGGCGGCCGCGCCATCGCCTGCGACGAATCCGTTTGGCGGCGCGAGGCGCTTTCCGTGACGATCAGAAAGAGGGGGTTACGTTTCGTGTACCCGTCCTGCAGCCAATTCGCTGTGCAAAGCGTGGTGTTGAGGTGTTTTCAAACCGTGCGGGGGCCCGTTTCACAGAAGCGAAGCTACAACATTATCGTTGAGAACCGATGGGCATGAATAACGGCGCCATCGTCAGCTTGATCGACGTTCACAAGACGTATCGCACAGGCGAAATGGAAGTTCCCGCTGTCCGCGGCGTGTCACTCGAAATCAAGCGCGGCGAATTTGTTGCGCTGATGGGTGCCAGCGGTTCCGGAAAATCCACGCTTATGAATATTCTGGGTTGTCTCGATCGGCCCACGACAGGCCAATACATTTTAGACGGGGCGGACGTCTCGCGTCTCGATCGAGATCGGCTCGCCGATATTCGGAATGGCAAGCTCGGATTCGTGTTCCAGAATTTTAATCTGCTGCCGCGCACTTCCGCGCGAGAAAACGTTGAGTTGCCTTTGGTATACAGCGCGCAGCGTCTGACACATGCAGAGCTTCGCGAAAAAGCCGATCGCGTCCTCATATCGGTTGGCCTGGCAGGTCGCGAAGATCATTATCCGAGCCAGCTTTCAGGCGGGCAGCAACAACGCGTGGCGATCGCGCGCGCGTTGATCAATCAGCCGGAAGTGCTACTCGCGGACGAGCCTACCGGCAATCTGGACAGCAGGACCAGCGTCGAGATCATGGCGATTTTTCAGCAACTTAATGAGCGCGGGATTACTGTCATCATGGTCACGCACGAACCGGATATCGCCGCTTACGCAAAACGCAACGTGATGATGCGGGACGGCGTAATCCTGAACGATCATCTGGTTTTGCAACGCGCGGATGCTGGGTCACAGCTCCAGCAACAACCCGCTTCCACGTCTTAACACTTCAACCTTTCAACCAACAATATGAGAGTCGCACCAACATTTAACGTCGCACTCCGCGCTTTGCGGCGAAATAAACTGCGTTCGGTGCTGACTGCTCTCGGGATCATTATCGGTGTTGGCGCGGTCATAGCGATGGTGGGGATCGGCAACGGAGCGAAGGCTCAAGTGGAAGCGCAGATCGCGAGCCTCGGGCAAAACGTGATCCTAATCTTCTCCGGCAGCACCACTTCGAGCGGCATTCGCACTGGGTGGGGTGGCGCCGGCACGTTGAAAATCGAAGACGCCGAGGCGATCCGGCGCGAAGTGCCGGGAGTTATCGGGGTAAGCGAGGAGGTTGTTTCGACCACGCAAGTAGCAGCGGGAAATCAAAACTGGTTCACGCGCATTTATGGGGAATCAGCGGATTATTTTGATATCCGACAATGGCCGCTGGCTGATGGCGCGCCGTTTACATCACAAGACGTTCGCAGCGCAAACAAGGTTTGCGTGATCGGTCGCACCACGGCGACCCAAATTTACGGCAACGAAAATCCGATCGGTCAGATTTTACGAATCAAAGAGGTCCCGTTCACAATCACTGGTATGCTCACGCCCAAGGGATTGAGCACCCAGGGCGTGGACCAGGACGACATTGTAATCATGCCGTACACGAGCGCGATGAAACGTGTAATCGGTGGCACAAACCTCCGGAACATTAACGTGCAAATCGCCGATCCGCAGCAGCTCGAGGCCGCCCAGCAACAGATCGTTTCGCTGCTCCGACAGCGCCATAACATTCGTCCCGGGCGCGATGACGATTTCACCGTACGCAACCAGCAGGAAATCGCCCAGGCGGCCACCGCCACTTCACGCGTGATGACGCTTTTGCTGGGCGCAATCGCTGGTGTATCGCTCCTCGTCGGTGGAATCGGAATCATGAACATTATGCTGGTGAGTGTCACCGAGCGGACGCGTGAAATTGGCGTTCGAATGGCCGTAGGGGCACATGGCGCCGACATTCTCACTCAATTCTTGATCGAAGCCGTCACATTGAGCTCAGTCGGCGGCGTGATCGGGATCATCTGTGGCATTGGCGCTTCGAAAGTTCTCTCGGCATACGCGAATTGGCCGACGCTGATATCAATCAGTTCGGTTGCGATTGCTTTCTTGTTTAGCGCAGCGGTTGGAATTTTCTTCGGCTTTTACCCGGCGCGCAAAGCCGCTGCGCTCGATCCCATCGAAGCGCTGCGCTACGAGTAGAAGGGCCCAGAACTCGTAGGCCAACCCTCGAGCGCCCCCCGGGGGCAGCCACGCTCTGTGCGGCGTCTCTTAGCCCCATTTCCCGGCGGCTACAGGGCCGTGGCTACAACTTGACGCTGAGCGGTTAAGCGCCACGATGCCTGTATGGCCGGGCACAGCGGTTTTGAAAAATTGGTTGCAGGAGCGAAGAAGAAGATCACTGAGATTTCGCCGACAGAAGCCGCAGCGAAATCAAAGAGCGGTGAAGCGGTGATTATCGATGTTCGCGAGAAAGATGAATGGGACGAGGAACATATCCCTGACGCGACTCACATGAGTCGCGGCACAATCGAGCTCGACATCGAGGAAAAAGTCCCCGACTCGGACGCAATGATCATTTGTCATTGCGGCGGGGGTGGACGCTCCGCGCTCGCTGCCGAGAACCTGCAAAAAATGGGCTATAAAAACGTCCGCTCCATGGCCGGCGGTTTCAAAGCCTGGAGAGCCGCAGGCCTGCCAACGACCAAGTAATTGTAGAGGCGCCTGTACCAAACGCCTGTAGGCCGGCATTTGCTTGCCCAGCAATATTGTTTTCGGTCCGCGCGGCCGTTAAACTGTAGATCATTACCGAGACTGAAACGACATGACGCCAATCTCTCTGGATTTCTATGGCATCGAAGAGCTTCTCACGGATGAAGAAGGCGCAGCGCGGGATCGTGCCCGGCGTTTTGTGCAGGAGGAAGTTTTATCTGAGATCGTTCCGTGCCATCGCGCAGCCAAATTCCCAGATAATCTCATCCCACGCATGGGTGCGCTGGGGTTTTATGCGCCGTATCTGAAAGGGCACCGTTGTGCCGGCCTTAGTCACACCGCGTACGGTCTCATCATGCAAGAGCTCGAACGGGCGGATTCCGGTTTGCGGTCACTGGCTTCAGTGCAGGGTGCGCTCGCGATTCAGGCGATCCATTCCTTTGGCTCACCGGAGCAACAAGCACGCTGGCTACCGGGATTGCTTTCAGGCAACCTCGTAGGTTGTTTTGCCCTGACGGAACACGGCCACGGATCAGATCCCGGCGGCATGGAAACCCGCGCCAAGCGCGAAGGTGACCATTACATTTTGAACGGTAGCAAGTGCTGGATCGGTAACGCGTCTATTGCTGATGTAAAAGTTGTTTGGGCAAAGGATGACGATGGTCAGGTGGGCGGATTCGTGGTGGAAAAGGACGCGCCGGGATTTCGCGCGCAGGACATCGAAGGAAAGTTTAGTCTGCGAATGTCGCGGACCTCGGAATGCTGGTTCGAGAACTGCCGCATACCTGCGGAAAATCGTTTACTCAAGGCATCGGGGCTCGGGGCGCCCCTGTCATGTCTTTCGCACGCGCGTGCAGGCATTGCCTGGGGGGTGATTGGCGCGGCGATCGACTGCTACGAAACGGCGCTGGCTTACGCAAAATCGCGCGAACAATTTGGCCGCCCAATTGCGGGCTTCCAATTAGTGCAACAAAAACTCGTTTGGATGGCACAGGAGATTACCAAAGCGCAATTATTGGCGTTGCGTCTCACGCGCATGATGGAGATGGGCTCGGCGCGCCCCGCGCAGATCTCGCTCGCCAAGCGAAACAACGTTTGGATGGCGCTGGAATGTGCGCGGAAGGCGCGCGACATCCTTGGTGCGGCCGGCATCACCGATCGCTACCCGGTGATCCGCCATCTCATGAACCTGGAAACCGTCTCCACTTACGAGGGCACGCACGACATCCATATGCTAGTCATCGGCCGCGACATCACGGGGATCAACGCCTTCGGCGGTTAGTATGTCATTGTGAGCGCCGCAGAGGGAGTCTCTTGTTCCGCTCGGGATGACAGTGCTCAAAGATTAGCTAGATTAAAGTTGCTATGAGCGAGTCAGTTTACATTCTCGGCGGTGGGCGCACCGATTTTAAGCGTAACCTAAAGAAGGAAGGGAAAACCATCCGGCACATCATCATCGAGGCCGGCAAAAAGGCGATCGACGACGCGAAGATTGATCCTGCGGAAATCCAGGCAGGCGCAGTTGGCAATTTCAACGCCGGTCAATTTACAAAGCAATTGCAGCTCGGAGCGTTCATTCCGGAGATCGATCCGAAATTGCGTGGAATTCCAACCATGCATACCGAAGCAGCATGCGCTTCGGGGGCGTTGTCGGTGTTACTGGGCGCGGAATGGATCATTGGCGGGTTTTATGACGTCGTACTGGTCGTTGGCGCGGAACAACAGAAGACGATGTCCTCGCTCGATGGGTCGGATGTGCTCGGTGCGGCCGCCGATTATCACAATGAAAAGCCGGAGTACGGCGATTTCATGTTTCCGAAATTGTTCGGGCGAATTGCGCAGATTTATATCGAGAAATATGGCGCCAGCGAAGCGGACCTGGCCGTGGTTGCATGGAAAAATTACGCCCATGCCAAACTGAACCCGCTTGCGCAAATGCGGGACGCCGATCTCACCCTCGATTGCGCGTCGCAGGTTTCCGATAAGAACCCGAGCGTCGCGCCACCGCTCAAGGTTTCGGATTGTTCCCAAATCACTGATGGCGCGGCATCGGTTGTTCTCGTTTCCGGAAGATATCTGGACAAGATCGGTCGCGATAGAAGCAAGACTGCCAGGTTGCTCGGCTACGGTCACACCACCGATTATCTGCCGCTGGACAAGAAGGACGCGCCAACGTTTTCGATTGCGCGCAAAGCGGCCGAGAAAGCATTCCGCATGGCGAACCTGGCGCCGCGCGACCTGCAAGGCGCGGAAGTGCACGATTGCTTTTCCATTACTGAAATTGTCGCCTACGAAATCCTCGGACTCGCCGAGTCTGGCAAAGGGGTCGAGCTTGCGAAAAGCGGAGCGACGACTTTGCCGCAAGTGCGCACGGAAAAATTCAAAGGGCCGTTTCAAATCCCGGTAAACGCGGGTGGCGGCCTGATTGCCGATGGTCACCCCGTGGGGGCAACCGGCGTTCGGCAGGTTTTTGAGGCGTATCAACAGCTCACGGACCAGGCCGGCGCGCGGCAGATCGAGAACGCGAAAAAATTCCTCACATTCAACATGGGCGGCAGCCTCACGACTTCTGTCGCCATGGTTTGGGGACGCGAGTAATCCTACCCGACTTTTCGCAGGCTTGTTGGCAGAGCGGCCGCTCCTGTGGACTTCGCACGCAGCGGGTTAGGAGTGCGATGTGTCCTCACATCGCTTTCCTCTTCCTGAGCGAACTGTTTTTGGACGCTTCAAGTCCAATATGCGGTCCATACACGTTTCCTAAATTATGGTCTCACTTGCAATTGAAGAGCTTCCTTCCGTCATAAAAGAGGATGTCGAGGACTTCCTCGAAAACCATCCGCGCAGCCCAGCTGCACGTTTGCGTCCAAGAATGGGAATGGTGGGTGATATCTGGCTGGCCTTTATCGGGCCGGAAGTGCGACGGGGCGCCAGCGGGTTGGGAGGAACGCCGCGCGCCGCCCTGAAAGATTTCAACCAACACTTCATGGAGCCGCTCATCTCTCGAAACGGCTCCGAACCGCACGACATCGATTGATTTCGGGATTCAACGATCCGCGCCTTGATGAAAGTTCCATTCACGCTCGGAGAGGTTGGTCACTTCGGTCTGGCCGTGCGCGATCCGAAGTCAAGCGCGCAATGGTTCCAGCGCGCGCTGGGGTTGCGGAAAGAATTCGATTTCGACAATGGAGTGGCCATTGGCAACGACAACGTAACAATTGCCCTTTTCAAAGGTGAACCGTCGCCGGAAACGATTGATCACATGTCGTTTCATCTGCCGAACATGGCGACGTTGCGAAAGGCACTTGCGCATTTGAAGAGCGTTGATGCCGACATTGAGGATCCCGGCGACGAAATCGGTCCGGAAGGTCCGGGATCGAAAAACATGGGCCTTTGGTTCCATGATCCCGACGGCTACCGCTGGGAGCTGAGTGTGCTTGCCGGTAAATAGGTGCGCGACCAGCATCATTTTCCCGCGCTCCTTATCGGGGACTGACGCAAAGCCGGGCAGAATCATCCAATCGGACGAGGACTAACGAGTGCGTAGCGCACGACTAAGTGCCTGCATTGACACGTTATTTAGGGGTCTTAACTTTTTCGTCCAAAATTGAAAATGATCACCCAGGAAAGAGGGGACGGAAAAGAGTTCATCTCACACGCGCCAGGGTATTGGCAAGAGACTGTTCAGGAACTCTGGAACGACTGGAGATGGCAACTCAAGAACAGGGTCACGTCCCTGGCTCAACTGGAAAAGCACCTTCAGCTGAGTGACGAGGAACGTAGCGGCGTTTTGCTATCAGGCGACAAACTCGCGCTCGCGGTCACCCCGCACTTTTTTAATCTTGTGCCACATGGCAATCCTGAAGATCCGATCCGGCGTCAGATGATCCCACGGGTTGAGGAGACCTGGGGATCTCCGTACGACATGGCCGATCCATGCGGTGAAGATTCGCACATGCCTGTGCCGGGGTTGGTCCATCGTTATCCGGACCGGGTCTTGTTTTTGGTAACGGACCGTTGCGCCAGTTACTGTCGCTATTGTACCCGCAGCCGGGTTGTCAGCGGTGCAGGCGAACAGGAATTGCACACAAATTTCGAGGAAGCATTTCGTTATCTCGAAGCGCATACGGAGGTACGCGATGTCCTGTTAAGCGGCGGCGACGCGCTGATTTTTTCAGATGAAAAGCTCGACAAGCTGCTTTCGCGGTTGCGATCGATTCCGCATATTGAATTCCTGCGGATTGGCACGCGTGTTCCGATTTTCCTGCCACAGCGTATCACGCCCGAGCTGTGCGCGATGTTGGCGAAATATCATCCGCTTTGGATGAGTGTGCATGTGAATCATCCGCGGGAGCTGACGATCGAGGTGAAGCAGGCGCTGGAGCGTCTTGCCAACGCGGGCATCCCGCTCGGAAACCAAAGCGTTTTGCTCGCCGGTGTGAACGACAATCTGGAAACCATGAAGACGCTTGTGCACAAACTTCTCATGTGCCGGGTGCGTCCGTATTACGTTTATCAGTGCGACCTCATCAACGGTTCGTCGCATCTGCGTACTTCTGTCGCGAAAGGCATTGAGATCATCGAAGGCCTGCGTGGTCACACCACCGGTTATGCCGTGCCGCAATTCGTCATCGATGCGCCTGGAGGCGGAGGCAAA
>Ga0207701_10000678_pt1 | contig 35510 bp, 28 predicted proteins | sample KBSSwiSSwithPhiX_FD_184294 | JGI IMG/M metagenome (GOLD analysis project Ga0207701, IMG submission 184294) | Switchgrass rhizosphere bulk soil microbial communities from Kellogg Biological Station, Michigan, USA, with PhiX - S5 (SPAdes) (version 2) | ecosystem: Environmental > Terrestrial >... | reverse complement strand
GGATCATTTACCGGATCTTTATTGTGGAGTACCGGTGCCACTACAGCTTCAATCACTGTTACGACCGCGGGAACCTATACCGTCACACAAACTGTAAACGGATGTACGAGTAGTCCAGGCAGCGGGGTTGCAGCGCCTTTAAATGGAAATGTATCGACACCAACGGTAACTGTAGTAAATAACTGCGGCAGCTCTACATTAACTGCCGGATCATTTACCGGATCTTTATTGTGGAGTACCGGTGCCACTACAGCTTCAATCACTGTTACGACCGCGGGAACCTACACCGTTACACAAACTGTAAACGGTTGTACAAGCGCTTCCGGTAGTGGTGTTGCAGCACCAATAAACTCGAATGTGCCTGCACCAACTGTTACCGTGGTGAATAACTGTGGTAGTTCTATATTAACTGCGGGGTCATTTACAGGATCTCTATTGTGGAACACCGGGGCAACTACTGCATCGATTACCATTACGGCGCCCGGTACGTACACTGTCACGCAAACGGTCAACGGATGCACGAGCGCTCCTGGTAGCGGTATTGCGGCACCGGTTAATGTGCCGGCACCGACTGTAACGGTAACTAATAATTGCAATAATAGTGAATTAACTGCGGGTTCATTTACGGGCTCAATATTGTGGAGTACGGGAGCAACAACGGCCACAATCGCAGTAACCACGCCCGGAACGTATACGGTTACACAAACTGTAAACGGCTGCACCAGTCCGGCCGGAAGTGGCACGGCGGCACCAAAACCGACTCCCGTATTATCAAGTAATCTGTCCGCTGCGGCCACCAGTGGCATAGCATTCAATTATACGCCGACAAGTAATGTAACAGGAACAACGTTCACCTGGACGCGTGCTGCAGTTGCAGGTATCAGCAATCCTGCTTCCAGCGGGACCGGTGCTATTTCGGAAACACTTACGGACACGACTGGTTCTCCGGTGAATGTGACATACGTATATACATTAACGGCCAATGGTTGTACAAACACACAAATTGTTGTGGTAACTGTGAATCTGCCGGGGATAGTGAATTGTGCCATTAATGGCTCTTCCCTGGTGGCCGATTTCAATTCATCATCAATTCCAGTTGGAAGATATATTTGGTTTAATAGTTCACTGAATCCTGGTGGGTTCGGTTCGGGTAATTCTACAATCATAATGGATATCACAAATACGGTGATCACATTTACAGCGGGTGGCCAATTCTATGTGTTGAATGTGCCGGATGGCAGGATACGATTTGATGCGTCTGTGTCATCGGCAAGCACGCAATTCTTAAATGGGATATGGGAAACTGTTGCCCCGCGTAGCTTTAGCAATTATGTGTTCATGAATGGTTTGTCATACCAGGTTCCGGTCAACTTCCCCGGCAACATCTCTAACGTAACGTGGTCAACCAATATCAGAATTAACAGAACCAGTACTTCTGTCAACTGGCGGTGGTCGGCAGCAGTATACACGACCTTCGCTGCGCATGCCGGCATAAATGTGAAGCCGATAACCAGTTCGTCGCAAAATCCTTATCCAAACTCCGATGCTGCCGGTACACCGGAGAATTTCAAATCCAGTTTGGTAGCTGGGGCAAGAGGTAGTGGCGGATCAAACTACACGGGTAGTTTTGTCGGTTCCGGAGGTATTACATGTTCAACCGTTGGTACCCGTGGAGTTGTGGAACCACTGATAACAAGGCAAACAATGACGGATCAATTAGACAAGCGTGCCACGGACTGGATGCCTGTAAACAAAACATTGCAGGCGGAGGTGATGCCTAATCCAAGCAGTACATTCTTTAATCTTTCGATCAGGGGAAGAAATGAACTCCCTGTAACGATAAAAATAATGGACATGTTTGGGCGTGTCGTGGAAAGGCATGAACGGATCGCTGCAAACACCGTCCTGAAAGTTGGTTCAAGGTGGATTAATGGCTCATATTATGCGGAGATCATTCAGGGTGACCAACGAAGAATCATTAAAATTTTAAAAGCTAGATAGGTTAGGTTTTATTCAATTTCATTGGGCTTCTTTACGAAGCCCTTTGAATTTTATACCCTTCCATGTTCATTGGCATAAATAAACTGGATACAGTTACCGGATCAGTGGCTCAATCGATCCTAAATACCTGCTAAAAACTGCGAATGGATGTATTCCGCAACATTGGCAAGCGATTTTGTTTGCTCAAATACGGCCAGTTGCCGGTCCGCGCCGGTTCCCTTCTCGAGCATTTTGTGTACGTAGCCCACACGATGACGGCTGCCCAGGTGATCCAGAACCGGGTCTAAAAAATCTAACAACTCGTAAATCAGAGCCCTTGTATTTACTTCTTCTTCTTTCCCGAAATCGATGAGGTATCCATCCACACCATACCTGCTGGCCCTCCATTTATTTTCATTCAAAAGTGCTCTTGAATATTGGATGAAGTTGAGATTCTTTGACCGCAACATATAAATGCGCGCACACACTGCCTGGAATAAAGAGGCGATAGCGATCGTTTCATCCACGGTCATCGGTATATCGCAAATACGAAATTCAACGGTGTTAAAAAATGGATGAACGCGAAGGTCCCACCAAATTTTTTTTGCATTGTCAATACAGTTTGTCTTTATTAACAGCTTTACATAGTTGTCATAGGCTTCTATGCTGTCGAAGGCGTCTGGAATACCGGTACGGGGAAATTTATCAAATACTTTGGTGCGGAAAGATTTGTAACCGGTCATTCTGCCTTCCCAAAAGGGTGAGTTGGTACTTAAAGCAAAAATATGCGGTAAGAAATAGCGGGTGGAATTTGCAATATGATTCGCCATTTCCCGGGTTTGCATACCTACATGCACGTGCAATCCGAAAATCAGGTTACTGCGGGCTGCTTCCTGCAATTCATTTACAATTTCATTGTAGCGAACATGATCAGTAATCAGCTGGCTTTCCCAATGACTGAAAGGATGTGTGCCACTTGCACCCATGGCCAGCCCCAGGCTATCCGCAATTCCGGAAATGGTCTTTCTCAATATAGATACATCTGCGAACGCTTCGTCAGCGTCGATACATATGTCGGTGCCCACTTCAACTACAGCCTGGTGCATTTCTGCCTTCACCTTGTCCTTGATCACTTTCTGACCTTCCTGGACAATTTTTTGCTCGTGGCTTTTCAATTCCTTCGTCACGGGGTCCATTACCATGTATTCTTCTTCCACTCCCAGGGTAAAGCTTTTGTAGTTTAGTACCATAAGTAGTTAAATAGAAATGGATACCTAATAACGCCCCTTAAAATATGGACACAACAAATCAAAATCACCGGCTTTAAAATTAGAATCAATTTACACTAAAGCAGTTTTTGCACTACTTCTTTTCACATATTCTCCCCACGTAAGATTGTCACCATTTTCATCATGGTTTTGTGCTTTTTCAATGGCATAATTGGCAGCCGTTTCAACCACCCATTCAAAATTTTCTTCTCCCACACTTGTCCTTTCGGCATCAGGTGCCGGGTTGCAAAAATCAATTGCGTAGGGTACACCATTGCGGACGGCCAATTCGACCGTATTAAAATCATAGCCGAGGTAACGGTTGATCCGCAATACGATGTCAGTCATTTGCTGAAGTCGTTCTGCCGAAGGTGCAAAATCGGCCACATAACGCAAATGATGCGGGTTGCGCGGCTCATAAGGCATTATACGAACATACTTTCCACCAATGCAATAACAACGATAGTATTCTTCAAAAACAATTTCTTCCTGGAGCAACATTACCAGGCGACCAGTTTCGCTGTGTTTTTTAAAAAAATCCTCGGCGCTGCCCAACCTGTACACATGTTTCCAGCCTCCGCCTTCGAAGGGTTTCATGTATGCCGGGAAGCCGACATAATTAAAAATGCTATCCCAGTCAAGCGGGTAACCGAGATTGCTAAATGAATGACTTGACGTATCATGCGGGAGGTCCCTGGAAGGCAAAATTGCGGTGCGCGGAACGGGAACATCGATCTTTGTCATCAGGCAGTTGTTGAAATACTTGTCGTCGGCACTCCACCAGAATGGATTATTAATTACCGCGCTGCCTGTTACCGCGGCATTTTTCAACCATGTTCTATAGAAAGGAACATCCTGTGAGATGCGGTCAAAAATAACGGTATATCCACTGGACATCCCTTGCATGGCTTTATCTATAATAACTGGTTCCGCAGAAATACCAGCTACATTTTTGCTATTCACCCTGGCCACAAATGCTTCCGGGAAGGAACGCTCTTTACCGTACAGGATTCCAATTTTTTTCATAACAGTTTTTTGTAAGTTAATATTTTGATTGCGGCTGGATAGAATATTGAAGCGTAGGACAGGAGTAGCTCAGCCAAATTTATTTTTTCGACACCACATAAACAAATTAATGAACAAAGGTCTGGGCTTGTTTCATGGCTGATTACGATAAAGGTATTCAACATGAATACTTATTTTTGAAATTATGCAGCCAGTACAATCACCTAATGTAATTATAGAGAAGGTGTCGATCCGTTCGACATTTCTGGACAGGCAGGTTATTATCGATTTCTATCTTCCGGGAAATGCAAGTGCTGCAGATGGAATCGGGCTGTTGCTCATAAACGATGGACAGAACATGGAAGAGTTGGGCCTGGCAAAAATCCTTGAGAAATTTTATGATGCGAAGCTGGTCCAACCTCTTATTTGTGCAGCTATTCACACAGGTCCGCAACGTAAATCGGAATATGGTGTTGCTTCAACTGCGGATTATCTTGGCCGGGGAGCCAGGGCAAGGCATTATACTTCCTTTATCATGAAAGAACTAATGCCATACACGACCGCGAAGTTCTCCGGGTGGGATCTTAAAGAAAAGGCTTTTGCAGGCTTTTCACTCGGGGCACTAATGGCACTTGATATTGTATGGAATAATCCCAAAGATTTTTCTAAAGCGGGATTGTTCTCAGGTTCGTTTTGGTGGCGCAGTGTTGACCAAACGGAAGTTCATTATGATGATGATCTACATCGCATCATTCACCAGGAAATTAGAAACGGCAGATACTTTCCGGGATTAAAATTCTTCTTTCAATGCGGGAATATGGATGAAACGATGGATCGCAATAACAATGGTATTATCGATTCAATTGATGATACCATTGACCTAATCAAAGAATTAAAGGCAAAAGGTTATAAAAATGTTGAAGACATCAAATACCTGGAAATGCCCGATGGCAAACATGATATCGCCACCTGGAGTCGTGCGATGCCAATCTTTTTAAAATGGGGATGGAGTAAAACGCAATAGCCCGTTGCATTGAATCCAGGTATGAAAAAACACTATGGCGATTTAATTTTGTTGTTGATTCCCCGTTTACCTTCACAACGTTTTCAAATTTCCAAAAAAAGTTATTATGTAAATGAATTCCGTTGTATCTTCATAAGAGGGTGTAATTATTGAACGTGCTAGCCATTACTGCGTACACCCTCATTGGCAATTTTCTTCAGCCATTATTTTTTCAGACGATTGTTTCAGCCAGCAAAGGATGATTGACTTTACAGGCATTGATCACGGTCGCCTGGATAAAGGGGGAATTGCAGCAATTCCGGGCGACCCCTTTGCCTGTATTCTTTCTGCGGGAAATTTGATGTTATCATCAGGACAAGTGGAAGATGTAATTACTAGTTATCTTTTGTATGGCCGAGTAAGATATCTTCACTGTGAATAACAATACTTTTTCCGCTCATGCTTATCGCATTTTCTTCTGCAAGTTCATTCATGATGCGGAATAGTGTTTCGTATGTAGTGCCGGTATAAGAGGCAAGGTCCTGGCGACTCAATAATAAATTAATTGCTCCATCCGAAGTAACTCCAAATTTATTCTTCAGAAAGAGCAACGCATTGGCGATCCTTCCCTTTACCGGCATATGAGCCAGGTTGCGCATTCTTTTTTCAGATTCTTTCAGCTCTGCGGCAAAGAACATCATCAATGCGAAAAGCAATTCCTGGTTAACCTTTAAAGTACTATTGAAAAACTCCAGGTCCACAAAGCAGACATCTGTCGGTTCGAGCGCTGTTCCTGATACCGGGTAGATCAAATCACCTCCGAGACCCCTGTGCCCGACAATATCACCATTCCTTGCGATCCGGAGTATCAGTTCTTTATCAAGTCCCCATTTTTTGTGGACCTTGACGAGTCCTTTGTCTATAAAATACATTCCTTTCAAATCGTCTCCTTCTTTAAATAATAGTTCCCCCTTGTTGAAATGATAGCATTGCCGATGGACATCCAGAGCAGGGATCCACTGAGTAAGGCACTGCCGGCACATCAGACAACTTCTGAGATCACATTTTTTTTTGTTTTCCTTCATCAGACTTTAATATTAGAGAACCACTCGCTGGCAAGATGAAAAAAGCAGGCTACCGAGAAGTTTAGACGACTGCGCTTTGAGGTTCTAAAAGGGAACAAACTAAAAAAATAAACATTAATTAAAAAAATCATTTAAAAAATATTTTGAAAATTTGGATGTTTTTCCGGTAAAACCACTAAATTTATGATATAAATGATATTTTAATGTATGTTTTAGCCTATTTATTGTAAAATATATTAGATATATTTTTTTATAATTCGATTGTTTGCTACCACTTTTATTAACTCAATAGTTTCTTATGAAAATAGTGGTAGTTGGAAACGGAATGGTCGGCTATAAGTTTTGCGAAAGACTTTCTGCCAAAAATGATTACGGACAATTTGAAATAACTGTTTTTGGAGAAGAAGCACGACCGGCTTATGATCGTGTTCATTTAAGTGAATATTTTTCGGGCAAGTCTGAGAACGATCTTTCGTTGGCACCGACAGAATGGTACATAGCCAATAACATCAAGGTTCATCTTGGCGATCCAGTTACACGAATTGATCGCATTAACAAGGTCGTTCACTCACATCACGGTATCACCTGCACTTACGATTATCTTGTTTTAGCAACCGGATCTGCTGCATTTGTTCCGCCTATTCCTGGTATTGAGAAAGAGGGCGTGTTCATTTACAGAACGATTGACGACCTGGAATTAATGACCAGTTGGTCTAAAAGAGCTAAAAAAGGAGCTGTGATCGGTGGCGGATTGCTTGGACTGGAAGCAGCCAAAGCAATGATTGACCTCGGTCTGACCAATACACAGGTAATAGAATTCGCACCTCGTTTGATGCCCCGGCAGATCGACAGTGCCGGTTCCAACATTTTAAAGTCAAAATTGGAATCACTGGGGCTATCCATACACACATCTAAAAATACATCGGCAATTACGGGCGATGATCGGATCACGGGAATGAATTTTTCGGATGGTACAACATTGGAAGTTGATATGCTTGTTATTTCGGCGGGTATTAAGCCAAGAGATGAGTTAGCAATAGCCTGTCAACTGGACGTGGGCACACGCGGCGGTATTGTCGTAGATCAAAAATTGCGAACGTCAGATCCGGCCATCTTTGCTGTAGGTGAATGTGCTTTATATAAAGAGATGATTTATGGACTCGTGGCTCCTGGCTATGAAATGGCTGATGTGGTGGTTACTAATCTAACCGGGGGCGATAAATCTTTTACTGGATTTGATATGAGCACCAGGCTCAAGTTGATTGGTGTTGATGTTGCCAGCTTTGGTGACCCGTTTGCAAGCGATCGTGATGTAAAGTCGATAGTGGTTGAAGATACAGTTAAGAAAATATACAAACGGATAAATATCAGTGGCGACGGAAATCAGCTACTGGGCGGTATCTTAATAGGTGATGCCAGCCAGTATAATATGCTTTTACAAACCTGCAAAAACAGGATGATGTTACCACAGGATCCCGCTGAACTGATTTTGGGCAGTAGGTCCGGGGCAGAAGGAGAAAATGGCGCGGGAGTATCATCCTTACCAGATGATGCGCTGATCTGCAGTTGCGAGAGCATAACTAAGTCCGCAATTTGCAATGCCGTAAATGAAAAAAATTGTGAGACTGTTGATGCAATAAAAAAATGCACAAAAGCCGGTACCGGTTGCGGCGGTTGCGTGCCCATGGTGAAGGACTTGCTGCTTCATAGCATGAAGGTACAGGGCAGATATGTGCGAAATATTCTTTGCGAACATTTCAAACTTAGCAGGCAGGAGTTGTTTGATCTCATTAAGATACACGAGCTGAAATCTTATGATGATGTACTGGACAGGTTGGGCAGCGGACATGGTTGCGAAATATGCAAACCTGCTGTTTCATCAATACTTGCAAGCCTGTGGAATGAAATGATCCTGAAAAAAGGAAATGATACTGCCCAGGACAGTAATGATCGGTTCCTTGCCAATATTCAAAAAGGGGGAACTTATTCTGTGGTTCCCCGTATCCCCGGAGGGGAAATCACTCCCGAAAAACTGATCGTAATCGGGCAGATCGCAAAAAAATATAATCTCTATACGAAGATTACAGGGGGACAACGTATTGATATGTTTGGAGCTCATCTCAATGACCTCCCGGAAATATGGTCGCAATTGATCGAAGCCGGTTTTGAAAGCGGTCATGCATATGGTAAAGCATTGAGAACAGTGAAAAGTTGTGTAGGAAGCACGTGGTGCCGATTCGGTTTGCATGATAGTGTCAGCTATGCTATTCGGATAGAAGAACGTTACCGGGGAATAAGAGCGCCACATAAAATTAAATCAGCCGTATCGGGTTGCATCCGTGAATGTGCCGAAGCACAAAGCAAAGACTTCGGCATCATCGCTACTGATAAAGGCTGGAACCTGTATGTATGTGGCAATGGCGGCAGCAAACCGCAGCACGCTTTGCTCCTGGCGAGTGACCTTGACGACGAAACCTGCATCAGGTATATTGACCGTTTTCTCATGTTTTACATAAAGACCGCCGATCCATTGACAAGAACCGCAACCTGGCTCAATAAAATGGACGGCGGTATTAATTACCTGCGCAATGTCGTAATCAACGATAGCCTCGGAATGGCGCAGCACTGGGAAGCCGAAATGCAATTATTGGTGGATAGTTATCAATGTGAGTGGAAAGAAGCGGTCGAAAATCCTGAAATACGAAAACGATTCAGCCATTTCATCAATGCCCCGGAAGAAAAGGACCCGACTGTGACGTTTGAAGCTATGAGAGAACAGAAGAGAGCAAAGGAATGGAAATAACAACCTGATTTGCCATAGTTAGTCATAATGTTCTTTCCCTTTGAAACTGACCTTCACAAATATTTACCGGCGCCGGGTAAATACTTTCCGTTTTAAACGATTGCCTGCTGTACGAAGATTTTTTTCAGTGATTTGTTCTGCTTCTTGCAGAGCAAAGCAATCAGACTTTAATTCAGTAAATATTCAGTCATGCATGGCGACAAAGTAACTACCTGGTTTTTTGCCTGTCACGAAGCAGATATGCCCGCCAATGGTGGCGTATGTGTAAAATACAATGAAGATCAGATCGCCTTATTTCATTTTACACGACGCAGTGAATGGTATGCGACGCAGAACGAATGTCCTCACCGCCGTCAAATGGCACTAAGCCGAGGGATGATCGGTACTCAAACTGATGAACCAAAGGTGGCATGCCCCTTTCATAAAAAAACATTCTCCCTGGTTACGGGAGCCTGTTTGAGTGGTGACGAATGCAGTATTAGAACCTATCCGGTAAAATTGGAAGACGGAAAAGTTTATATAGGGATTAATAGGGAATGACCTCTTACAGTTTCTGTTGACGCTCTTTTTATAAATGATAAAAAAACCCCGGTTCGAAATGGAAGCTCGGCCGGGGTGATTTCAAATTTTTCACAATCTAAAACCAAAGCAAAATTATGAAGAAGTTAATTATCAAAACGGCAGGTATTACATTCTTTATTTGCTCATTAAACCGTGCAGATGCACAGGACGTGTCGAAGAAAGTATCACTCAGTGCATGGGATGGAATGGCAGTCGCCGGTTATGTCAACAAGGGAGGATTTGTAAATTTTGGCGGGCCCACTGTCAGATTTATAAGAAAACCTGTTGCAGCGGGATTTGGTATTCTCCCTACAATGCGAATCAAAGAAGAAAGCGGGACCAAAGATGCTCCAAAGAACTCTGCAATTATGCCGACAGCCGGATTTGGTTTCACTTTTGTCTACAAGCACATTGCCTTGCAGGTTCCGTTTTATTACAATCCGAAGACTGCCACAAGCAATGGCAAATGGAACCCGGGATTGGGATTAGGCTATAAGTTTTGACCGGCGATGAACCATTATAAAATTAACCTTCTAAAGAAATAATTAAATGTCGACTATAAATAATCAACCTCTTTCAAACCTTAACATCTTTTCGCTGAAAGGAGTTCAGATGAAAACATTTCACATTACCTGGCTTACATTTTTCTTCTGTTTTTTTGCCTGGTTTGGAATTGCTCCATTGATGCCGCTGGTAAGCGAATCGCTGCACCTGACAAAAGCGCAAAAAGGAAATGCGGCTATTGCAGCAGTAAGTGCCACAATCATTGCCCGTTTAATTGTCGGCCGGCTGACGGATAAATATGGCCCCCGCAAAGTATATACCTGGCTACTGGTTATCTGCTCACTGCCTGTCATGTTTATTGGGTTGGCAAATAGTTATACTTCGTTCCTGTTATTTCGACTAGGCATCGGAGTGATTGGAGCATCTTTTGTTTTAACTCAATTTCATACCTCCATCATGTTTCAACCTAATATCAAGGGAACTGCCAATGCAGTTGCCGGCGGGTGGGGCAACACAGGCGGAGGCGCAACCCAGATCATAATGCCGCTGATTGCAGCAGCACTGGTGGGAGCAGGATGGGTGAGCACGGGAGATAGCTGGCGATATGCCATGATCGTTCCGGGTATTTTATTATTAGTGATGGCCAGGTTGTATTGGCAATACACAAAAGATACGCCGGCCGGAAATTTTGATGAACTGCCACTTCCCGAAGAAGGTAAAAAAGAAAACACGTTCCTCCTGGCAGCTAAGGATTACCGGACATGGATATTGACTGTAGCGTATGCAGCTTGTTTCGGTGTCGAGATCACCGTTGACAATTTTGCCGCTTCTTACTTTCACGATGATTATAAGGCGACATTGATTTTCGCGGGATTGCTCGCGAGCATATTTGGATGGATCAACATTTTTGCCCGTGCTCTCGGCGGTATCGTTTCAGATAAAGTGGGAAAACGTTTTGGCTTTAATGGCAAAGTGAGCCTGCTTGCAATCCTGCTCTTGCTGGAAGGTATCGGTATAATGCTATTCGCCAATTCGGAAGGGTTGGTAATGGCTATTTCGATGATGTTCTTTTTCGGTTTGTGTTTGAAAATGGCTAATGGCGCTACGTACAGCATTGTACCATTTATTAATTCCAGGGCGGTCGGTAGTGTGGCAGGGATTGTAGGAGCCGGTGGAAATGTCGGAGCTATGCTAATCGGATTTTTATTTAAATCTATATCCTATGCATCCGCATTCCTTTATTTAGGCCTTGCTGTGTTCATGGTAGGTATCGTTGTATTAGCCGTGAGATTGACGACTAAAAGGACGGCCGAAAATAAAATGGCAAAGCAAGTGCAGTTGTCAGATGTTGCAGCGGCTTAGTCATTGCTTAATTCCATTTTCCTTGAAGATCTTGATTTTACAATAAAATATTTACATAATTGAACAATCCGGGAACTATAGACAATTTTTCAGGAATGCCCTTCAAGGATGGCCAGTATAAAACCACTTGCTGCTATTGTGGTGTTGGCTGTGGTATTGTTGCAAGAAAAGATAAACTGGGACGAATTTCAGTAGAAGGAGATAAATCTCATCCTGTGAATAAAGGTATTTTGTGCAATAAGGGGATGAATCTTCATCATACTGTTAATGATAAAAGCGACCGCTTGCTTTTTCCCGAAATGCGGTACAATAGAAATCAGCCGCGACAACGCGTATCATGGGAAATAGCACTCGAGCGAACCGCAGCGGTGTTTAAAACTCTTATTAACAAATACGGTCCCGACTCTGTGGCTTTTTATGCATCGGGGCAATGCCTGACCGAGGAATATTACGTCGTTAATAAACTTGTTAAGGGATTTATTGGCTGCAATAACATCGATACGAATAGCCGGCTTTGCATGAGCAGTGCTGTAGCGGGTTACAAAATGAGCCTTGGAGAAGATAGTGTGCCCGTGAGCTATGATGACATTGAGTTGGCGGATTGCATTTTCGTTGCTGGCGCCAATCCTGCATGGTGTCATCCTGTGTTATGGCGACGAGTTGAAGCAGCCAGGGAAAGGAATCCGGCTCTGAAAATAATTGTCAGTGATCCGAGAAGGACGCAAACCTGCGCTATAGCCGACATACACCTGCAACTGAATCCGGGAACCGATATAACGTTGCATCATGCTATTGGAAGATGTTTAATAGAAGAAGGCAATGTTGATCCGGAGTTTATTACGAATCACACAGAAGGGTTTGAAGCATACCGTAAAATTGTTTTTGCTAGATCGGTGACGGAAGCAGCCATTATCTGTGGTGTAAGTGAGAATGAAATACGTATTGCTGCGTCGTACATCGGAAATGCAAAAGGTTTTTTGACGATGTGGACCATGGGATTGAATCAAAGTGTAGTTGGCGTCAATAAAAACCTTTCGCTGATCAACCTTAATTTGGTTACAGGTCATATCGGCAAGCCTGGATCCGGGCCATTTTCATTGACGGGTCAGCCTAATGCAATGGGGGGTAGAGAAGTCGGTGGCCTGAGCAATTTATTACCCGCTCATCGCGAATTAACCAATACTCAACATAGAAACGAAATAGAAAGATTCTGGCAAATCCCATTGGGATCAATCAATCCGAAGCCGGGTTTGACTGCCACTGAAATGTTTGACGCGCTGAATGACGGGCGTTTAAAGGCGATATGGATCTTGTGCACCAATCCTTTGGTCAGTTTGCCCGATGTACGTGTGGCTGAGGAAGGTCTGAAAAAATCAAAGTTTGTTGTGGTGCAGGATGTCACAAACAAATTGGAGACCCTGAAATATGCAGATGTCGTATTACCCGCGGCTGCGTGGTCGGAGAAGGAGGGTACTATGACCAATGCAGGAAGATATATTTCTCATCTTTCAAAAATAACGGAAGCTCCCGGCGAAGCCCTGCCCGATTCCGAAATCATTTGCAGGTTTGCCCGCAAAATGCGCTTCCCGGGATTTGATTATAAAAATTCGGAGGAAATATACCTGGAACATGCGGCTTTGACAAAAGGCACGAGCTTAGATATAAGCGATCTTAACTACGATATTTTAAGAAACAGGCGATCTGTGCAGTGGCCCTATTCTCATGGAATGAACGGTAATGGAACGCCCAGGCTATTTACCGATAAAAAATTTTACACGCCATCGGCGAGAGCAACTATTCATGCAGTTGATGACGGTAACCAAAGTGAGCCGGTCACGGATTTGCACCCATTGATACTGACCACCGGCAGAGTACGGGATCAATGGCACACTATGACAAAAACGGGTAAGGTAAATAAGTTGAAGCAACATGTTTCTGGTTCATATCTTGAAATTCATCCTGAGGATGCAGGTACACGTGGTGTCAAAGAGAATGATCTTGTAAACATATTCAATGCGAGGGGAAGTGTAAGGGTAAAAGCAAAGCTTTCGCCGGACATTAAAAAAGGCATAGTGTTTCTACCGATGCATTGGGGCAAGGTGTTAAACAGCGACCTGAATCGTGCCAACAACGTTACCAATAATTTGATTGACCCGAAAAGCAAAGAACCGGATTTTAAGTTCTCTGCCGTCCAGGTCGCACTTCACAGAAAGCCAAAGCAAAAAATAATTGTAGTAGGTGCCGGCGCGGGAGCTTATGCCTTTGTAAAAAATTACCGGGCTTTGAATGCTGATGATGAGATTGAGGTATTTAGCAAAGAGGATTTTCCATTTTACAACCGCGTATTGCTGCCCGATTATCTAAGTGGTGCGTTGCCATGGAAAAATCTTGTTAAGATGTCGGACGAGGAAGAGTTCGATTTTAACATCAGCTTACACCGGGGCGTGAGCATTGAAGGTATTGACAGGCAAAAGAAACTGGTAACGGACAATAAAGGCGGCGTTCATCACTATGATGTGCTGATTATGGCGACGGGGAGCCGGGCTGCGATGTTGAAAGATGTTCCTTCGATGAAAGGCATTTTTACCATGCGTAGCCGGCCAGATGCTGACCGGTTCAGGAATCATATAGCCAGTATAAAAGGAAAGGTGATTATCGTAGGTGGTGGTTTGCTTGGAATTGAACTTGCATCCTCGTTGCGTGAAATGAATGTTGAAGTAACCATTGTTCAACGAATATCCCGGTTGATGGATCGCCAGTTGGATCCCCTGGGAAGCCAGCTCCTCCATGATGAATTGGCCGATAAGGGAGTGGATATTTATTACAATGATGAAATCGATCGTTTCCTGGGAGATACACAGGTGTCCGGTATTCGTTTAAAAAGCGGACTGATGATCGAATGCCGGGCCATCGTAATAGCTGTGGGAACGGTGCCCAATATTGAATTAGCCAAAACAAGCGGGCTTGAATGTAAAAGGGGAGTTGTCGTAAATGAATATATGCAAACAAGTGATCCCTCCGTTTTTGCGGTAGGCGAAATAGCAGAATTCCGCGGTCTTCTCTACGGAATTACGGCCGCTGCCGAACAGCAGGCCGATATTGTGGCAAGATGGCTTAGTGGTGATATTTCAAAGTATTATGAGGGTTCGTTGCTGATGAACATTTTAAAGATGCATGGCACTGAGCTTTGTTCCCTCGGCGAAGTGGAATGCCCCGATGATCCGGCTTATGAAGAAGTGGTGTTTATTGATAAGGCAAAGCGATACTATAAGAAATGCATTATTCACAACGATCGGTTGATTGGGGCGATTCTGATTGGAGATAAATCCGAGTTCCTGGAATACCGCAATCTTATTGAGAACAAAATCGAGCTTAGCGAAAAACGTTTACAGTTGCTGAGATCGGGGAAAAATCCTGAACCAGTGATTGGTAAATTAGTTTGCAGCTGCAATAATGTAGGTGAAGGCAACTTGCTGAACAAAATAATGGAAGGTTGTAATGATCACTTACAGCTCTGCCAGCTTACAGGGGCAGGTATGGGCTGTGGAAGTTGCAGATCTGAAGTAAAAGAAATTTGGAAAGAGAACACAACATCGATAGGGGTCAATTTGAAAATAGCTTAATAGCTTTAAAGTATGAATAGACAATATGAAATAAGAAGAACAATAAGTGAAGACCCTGGTTTTCGGCTGTTGATCTCGCATCTTGATAATGAACTTTGGAATGAGCTTCATGAGGACCAAACTACCTATGATCAGTTTAACCAGGTGAAGGATATTAAGACGGCAATCGTGGTGTATGTACATGGTAAACCGGCCGCTATCGGATGTTTTAAAAAATTCAACGACTACACTGTTGAAATTAAAAGGATGTTTGTTGAGAAAAAATTCAGGGGACGGGGATTATCGAAGTATGTTTTAAACGAATTGGAAAAGTGGGCATTGGAATCAGGTTATCAATACGCGGTCCTGGAAACGAGTGTCCATTTTAAGGTGGCACAGAATCTTTATACCGGCTCAGGCTATCAGATCATTAAAAACTACGATCAATATAAGGGATTAACTGAAAGTGTTTGTATGAAGAAAGAACTAAAAACTGATTGGTTGAGCGAAAGAAAAGCAATCCAAAAACAAGGTGCACAAGGGATCTCAACTTTTTTCGATAGAAAGGGTATCGAATATTTTGCTTTTGAAGAAGATTTTGTAACAACTAGTATGCGTTGCATTCCAATGATCGTCCGGTTTAAGATGGACAAGGCAGGAATTAAATTAAAATTAAAAGAATGGAACAAGTTTTCCGAAAAGGAAAGGGTAGCGTTGTCGAAAATGCCGTGTGGTCGGCGGGCGGAGGTTAAAGAATATTTTGAGTACCTGGCGGGATTAATAAAAAATCATACCGGTAATTCCCCGACAATCATGGAAGTAGAACAGCAACCCGGTTGGGCCAATGCAGACACTGTACCTGTTGTGTTAACCGAAAGGTTGAAGGAAATCGCCTTACCTGTTTCGGTGCAGCAATGGAAAGAAATGACCGAACTGCAACGTTTTGCTTTGATAAAACTTAGTCAACCCGGACATGAAAGCAAAAATTTTGGGAAGGCGTTAAAAGAATTTGGCCTAATGCCAGGCGATCAGAAATTAGAAAAGGACTTTGAATTTAGGTAGCTATGTCACAGAGAGTAATCATAAAAATTAATTTCCGGGGAGGTATTATTTCTCCCGGTGTCCTTTATAACCTGCTGGTGGCTGCTACCCGCGCCCGCATCTATTATGTAAGTTTTGGACTACGCCAGCAATTGCTGATTAATATGCCTGTTGAGACGGTGAGCATAATGGCTGGAGAGTTGAAACGGCTGGGGATCCTTTATGAAACCGATTCCGACGAATATCCCAATATTACGAGCAGCTATCCCGCCGAGGAGATTTTTATTCATCATACCTGGTTGAGTGAAGGAGTGTATAAAGATATTTTTGATGCCATCGATTACCAACCTCGGCTAAAGATAAATATTACTGACTGCAACCAAAGCTTCACTCCAATGCTCACGGGGAATATAAATTGGGTTGCATCGTCATCTGATCAGCATTTCTGGCATCTCTTTATCCGGTTTCCTAAAACGAATAAGATTTTCGAATGGACTGAAACAGTTTATACCAATGATGTACCACGGTTATCAAAAGAAATTGAAATTGCGATCCTGGAAAATGCTAAGGATTTTTTCGATAATGTCAATGCAAAGGGTGAATTATTGTTTCAAAAGATCAAAACCGAAAAATATATAACGAAGCATCCTGGCAAACCCGCCAATTTGCCATCATTCAATCTTCCCTACTATGAGGGGCTTAACAGGTACAACGATAAATACTGGCTGGGAATTTACCGGCGTGATGAATTATTCAGTGTTGCATTTTTAAAAGACTTATGTGTCTTGTGTCTTGAAACCAAGATTGGACAGTTATGCTCTACGCCATGGAAATCTCTCATCATCAAAGGCATTGAAGAAAAGGACAAACTTGCGTGGAACCGGTTGCTTGAGAAGCATCTCGTAAACATGCGGCATGCTGCAAATGAATTGAATTTCCAGGTTGAAGAAAAATGTCGCGATGCGTTACGGTTAAAACATTACCTCGTTAAAGAATTAGACGAGGGAGATACGCGCAGCTTTGGACTTTGTATCGGGATTAAAACAAAAAGAAAAAGTGAAATTTTCAGCAGCATCCTGATACGAAGGAAGCCATTGCTTCGCTTTCTTGGAATCGATCTCTTTTTCGTATATGATGTTTTATGTGCCAAGGATTTCAATCCGAATGAACGAACCGGGTTTGTGTTTAGCGGTAACAATCCAAGGTTTCTTTTGGCCGAGCAATTGCGGCAGGCAATTTCTTCGTATTATTCCAGCAAAGAAGCGCACAAGACATCATTAACAAAGTGTGAACCGAATCATGAAAGGGAGAAAAAAGTTGAACCGGTAAGGAAATATGTGTACCAATGCAAGCATTGCCTGTCTATCTATGATCCACGCATCGGGGACCCTGAAAACGGTATTTGCGCCGACACATCGTTTGAATCACTTCCAGATTCATATTCCTGCTACCTGTGTGAAAGTCCCTGGAGTGATTTTCTACAATTAGAGCATGCCCAATTACGCTTACAATCCGTTTAATTCTGAATGTGAATTAAAATTCCTCATCGCTTTCTTTTGATCGCTCCTCAGAGGAAGACTCTTCACCTGTAAATGATCAAGCACATTCTTCATGCTGTACTTGATGAGTTGACCTGATTGTAGCAGTGAAAAAATACGGGACAGGGCGGAAGCTTTATATATCCCACACAAAGGCTCCCATTCTCCATTGTTTGTAAATACAAATACATCTTCAGTTGCCTGGCTTTGGTACGCAGAATACAATTCATTCAACAGGGCGGTTTCCATCAGTAGCATATCACAAGCAAGTATAAAAAGATCCTCAGAAGGGTATTTCCGGTGACAGCTCAAAACTCCCCATAGCGGACCTTTTACATTCAATGACTCATCATCAACGATAAGTTCAACCGATGAAAACTCAACGTGATAAGCAGAATACTGACTATTATTAATAGATATTTTTACCGGTATACTCAGCAATTCGAGTTTTTCAAACGTCGCCCTTGTCCACGTCTTTTGATCCTTAATTAAGAGGCCTTTGTCGGTGCCCATCCGTGAACTTTCACCGCCGCAAAGGATGATGCCGAGCATTGATTAATGTTAGAGATTTTGGAGAAATGAGATATTGGATACTGGATGCTGGATACTGGATGCTGGATTTTGGATGCTGGATACTGGATACTGGATACTACTGTCTTGTCCCTTGTTTCTTGTCCCTTGTACCTTGTTCCTTGTGCCTTGTTCCTTGTGCCTTGTGCCTTGTACCTTGTGCCTTGTACCTTGTTCCTTGATCAACCATCCAGGTGATGTGGTTTTGTATCCGCATGACCGAGGCTTTTGCCGGGGTTTACGATATCCCGCACCAATTGTTTCAATTCTTTTATTTCCGGGAAGCCGCCATAATCCTTTCGGTCAAATATTTTCTTGTTTTCGAGGCTAATGTGAAAGTCACCATTTACTTCGCTTGGCTTCAATGTAACGGCTCCCAGTTCATTTTCAAAAGTGGTTAAAAATTCTTGTGCCATATATGCTGCCCGCAGCAGCCAATGACATTTTGGACAATACTCGATAGTAATTGTGGGTTTCATGTATCAAATATTTTGGCTTGAAAGAAAATGAATCAGGCCTAAATTTACCTGTAATTTCCCGTTCTTATTTAAGCAAATGTATTCTCAGATCAATTGAAAGACGAAATTGCCGGCGCCTTATGCCATTCATAAATCAACTATATATCTACCCTGTAAAATCGCTTGGAGGAATAGCAGTGGACAAAGCGCTGGTCACCAACCGGGGCCTGCAGTTTGACCGCAGGTTCATGCTGGTGAATGAAAATAATGCTTTTATAACCCAGCGCCTTCAGCCAAAACTGGCTTTATTCAGAACAGCAATCGAACGAGAAATTCTCTTAGTTCACTATAACGGCAGCAATGACGAAGTGCTTTCTCTGCCCCTCATTCCCGAGCCTTCTGCAGAAAGGGTAATAGTTAACATATGGGATGACCTTTGCGAAGCTCAATTTGTGAGTGAGGAAGCTAATAACTGGTTTTCAGCTAAGCTCGATGAAGCATGCCGGCTCGTGTATATGCCTGAATCCACTCAAAGGGCAGTCGACAGTGGCTACGCTATCGACAAGGATGTTACCAGTTTTGCGGATGATTTTCATGTCTTGCTGATCGGGAAATCCTCACTCGATGATTTAAACAAGCGCCTGGAAAAATCGCTGCCTATGAATCGGTTTCGCCCAAATATCGTGATGGACGGAGGAAAGCCATTTGAGGAAGACACTATGGAGGAATTTAAAATAAATGGGATTGATTTTTGCGGGGTAAAGCTGTGTTCGCGCTGCGTGGTGACTACTATTGACCAGGAGACGGGGTTCGCCGGTCGTGAACCATTGAAAACTTTGGCAACATACAGGTCATTTAGCAACAAACTGTTTTTTGGTCAGAATGTTTTGTGTCGCGGAGAGGGTATGGTAAAAATTGGCGATGAGATCAGGATCGTCAAAACTAAACCTGCGCTGGTGTAGGGTTGCGGAGACAATACTTCATTGCTGGCAACGATTTGCTTCGCATAACCGTTTTGGAAGAGAATTAACTTTAATTACAGAGCTTCCCAAAAAATGTCGGAAAGGCCAGATAATACAATTGCTATCCCGGAATTAGCCGTCCGCTCGGCAGAAGAAAAAGGTGTTCTTCGCATTTTGGCATACTTCGACATATTTCAATATCCACTCACTAAACAAGAGATCAGGCAATTCATTCCCGATTTTTTTTCTGATGCAAAGCTCGAGCCTGTATTAAAATCCATGCTTTTAAATAAAATTGTTTTTTTACATAACGATTTTTATTCATTACATGATAATCCTTTGTTGGCCTATAGAAGGAAAGAAGGAAATTCCCGGGCAAAAAAATTAATCCCCAAAGCATATTCAATAGGAAATTTTATATTTCGGTTCCCTTTTGTAAGGGCAATCGCCATCTCAGGATCACTGTCAAAGGATTTCGCGGATGAGAATGCAGATATTGATTTTTTTATTATTACGAAAGCAAATCGCCTATGGATTGCTCGTACGATCATGCATCTTTTTAAAAAACTGACCTTTATTACGGGGCACCAGCATTATTTCTGCATGAATTATTACATCGATGAAGAAGCCCTGCTGATCCAGGACAAAAATATCTTCACAGCGATAGAAATCGGCACGTTGCTGCCCGTGAGCGGGTATCAAACGTTGAACGAATTTTTCGAAATGAATAAGTGGTCTTCTGAGTTTATCAATGCCACGGCGAAATTAGATGTGCCGGTTGCGATTAAGAAAGATGTTAAACCCTGGTATAAGAGTTTTTCTGAATGGGCTTTTAATAACAGGTTTGGCGATCATATAGATGAGTGGCTTATGGCTGTTACAACTCGTCGCTGGCAAAAGAAGAATGACAAGGGAATACGAAATAAAAACGGGCGAACGATGAACCTTGTTACCGGCAGGCATTTTTCACGGTCAAATCCTGGTGCCTTCCAGGAAAAGGTATTGTTTCTGTACAAGCAGAAATTAAATGACCTGAAGCTATCATAAAGCAATTTATTTCCCATTCTTCCTGAACGAAATAATATAGTAGTCGCCTATAACGTTCCATGGCCATCTTGTTTTCAATTTATCTTCATGTTTAACAAGTCTTTTAAAAAACGAAGTATATTTTTCGGCAAAACCATGAAGGTAGGAGGGAGGGACAATACTACATAGACCTTCTATCCCGATCAGCGAAAAAGAATTTCTCAAATGCTTTTTGATAAACGAAGGGTTATAGTACCAGCAGCGGAAATATTCGCCTTCAATATGTGCTTTGGTTCCTTGTTTACCTGAAAGCCTCCTGAACGCTGTCCTGAATTTTCCTTTGAAAAGCAGTACAAACTCCCACAGGCAGAATTTCGGGAGGATGACCATTGTCGCAATACCACCAGTTTTCAATAAAGAATCGAGTGATAATAAAACTTTGTCTAATTGGTTTGTGCAGTTTAATCCGGCAAAATTGGAAAAGATCATATCATAGGGCCCCTTGTCCGACAAATTTTCAAGATCGGTAAATGAGCGAAGCTCACAGGAAATGTTTTTTTTAACGTTGTGTTGCTTAGCCTTTTCAGTAAGCAGGTTTTGCATCAAAACGGAAATGTCTGTGGCGTGAATCATATGCCCTCTCTTTGCCAGGAAAATGGCATCATCGCCGGTGCCGGAGTTTAATTCAAGAATACGTGAGTGCGGTTGAAGCAATTTGGTGACGTGTTCCCGGACACGTCGCCGTTTGTATTGAATGATCGCGTCACCCGAATACAGGTCGTCAAACAGGATTGCCTGCTTATTGAATGCCGCTGCCGCGGCCCTTTCGTTGATTGTATCTATTCGTTCATCCATACTGCTGTTTTCTCCAGCGAATTAAGTTTTTGCTTATCGATCCAGGCGGCCGGTGCATAATATAAAAAGGAAAGTGCTTTTTTAATGGTGAATGCCGTGATTGCAGATGGTGTGGCAAACAGGTTTTTCAATTGCTGTATGGCCACGTGTTTGCGATAGCTTTTGTGTACGTAGCGGTGAAGCTGTTTGTAAAAGGCAGGTGCGTATGTATTTCTAAACATCAAGGCCAACTCGTCTGAGTCTGTCCAGTTTGTCTTTTCTTTCAAATCATTTTTTACTCTTTCATAAAAGAGGGTCCCGGGAAGTGGATAAGAAACGGAGATACCGATTTCAAATGGGGTAAGCTCGTTGATCATATGGATGGTTTTGGCAATATCGTCTTTTGTTTCGCCCGGGTAACCAAATTGAATGAAGAACGATGGGTGAATGCCGTTATTCTTTAAGAGCCGTGTTGCCTGGTAAATTTGTTCTACCGTAGTGCCTTTGTCCATTGCATCCAGTATTTTTTGCGATCCACTTTCAGCGCCCATCCAGATATTTTCACAACCGGCACGTGCCAGGTCACGAATATAGTTTTCCTGCAACAAAAGATCGACTCTCGCCTGGATCTTAAAACGAAATTGCATTTTTTCCCTTTCGACGAGGTCTGCAAATTCTTGTACCCAGCCCGGCTTTAATCCAAAAATGTCGTCACAAAACCAGATATGATCAAAATGAAATTTCTCCTTAAGCATTTTTAGTTCTTCCAGAACATTCCGGGGCGATCTTGAATTGTAGCGGTTACCATAAATTGGCTTTGCGCACCAATTACATTTGAAAGGACAACCCCTCGTGGTTGCAATATTGAGCGAAAAATATCCCTTGCTTTTCAGCCATGTTTTTCGGTAGCTTTCAATGTCAACAAGATCCCAGGCCGGGAGGGGTAAGCTATCGAGGTCTTTGAGCACATTTCGTTTCGCGGTTTTGATTACTGCATCGTCATGCTTATAAGCGAGCCCAGGAATGGAGAGAAACTCATTTTGGTGCTGGGATATGGCATGTGTAAGGTCAGAGAAAGTCTGTTCAGCTTCACCGAGTATAACAAAGTCAGCTCCTTCCTGGAGGTATTCTTCGTATCGATCGGTGGAGTCGGAACTCGAAACGATTACTGTGCAATTCCTTTCTTTTCCAAAACGGATCATCCTGAATGCAGCCTCTCTCATATTAGTGAGGCACATCTTGGTCAGGTAATTGAAGCCGTCGTCATAAAGGACCAGGAAATCCGGTTGATGTTTATCAAGCAGTGGAACAATATTCTCCGGCGAATGCGCAAACATGGTATCGAAGAAGGAAACTTCGTAGCCCTTTTCGCGCATCAAAGCGGCTGCATACAACGTGCCAATAGGGGGATATGGCTGACCCGCGGCCCACTGTTTGGGATCAAAGCGCATGAAATAAGAATGTGAAAATAAAATGCGTTTCATCTCAGCCTCAATTTAGTTTTGTTGCCGGTGATAAATTCAAATAACATACACATTTTATACAGGTTTCGTCTTTATCCATGTCGAGTTCTTTCCGGAAACGAATGCTTTGCTGATTATTGACAATATTTTCCAATGAATCATTCCTGATATTTCCCATCGGTGGATGAAAAAAACAAGGCCTCACTGTTCCGTCTGCCTCGACTACTGTTGAAACCCATGGTGCATTACATTTTTTGTACGGGAAAGAAGCCATGCCATAAAAGGCAGCATAATAAGCCCATATCTTTCGCAGCTTTTCGGGTTTTTCAGCAATGAAATTATCTTCAATATCATTACCATATTCCGAGACGACGAGTTCAATCACATTTTTTAATTCTTCAACCTCGGTTCTGCCAGGCAGGATCTCGAGCTGTCTTTCATCTGTCCATAGAACTTCCCGGTTAAATGCATGGCTGCTTACATCGGCCGGCAAGAAACTTATCTGGTCAAGACCGATTTCTTTGGCGCTGTTTATTATGTCGGGCCAATACTTAAAGTTGAGTTTATGAATTACGGTTCTTGCCGTTATTTGGTATTTTTGATCCAGGTTCTTAATGGCTATTACTCCTTCCCGTAATTTCTGATAGGCATCTGGGATATTCCTGATCTTGTTATGAATAGTTTCATTGCCATCAAGCGAGACGATAATGTCATTTACCCATTTTTTTAGTTCTTCGGCGTTTTTTCTAAGAGTCAGCCCGGTGGACAAAAGTGATACCCTCACGTTTTGATTGCGAAGCAATTGACAAAAACGAAAAAAGGCTGGGTTCAGCAAGGCTTCACCACCCGACATGAGCACCTGTTGCGTTCCCAGTTTTTTTAGAGAAGCCAGCAATCCTGAAATATCGTTCTCGTTAAGCTGCTTCAGGTTTTTATTGTCCTTCCAAATATCGCACATCACACACCGGCAGTTACAGGCGCTATGCGGCATTAAAATTACAATAGGTAGTGTAGATATTACACCGGTTTGCAGCGTACGGTAACGCTTATAGGTTTGATATATTGGTTGTTTAAACATTTACGCCCTGGCGGATAACAATCCAGGGGAAGGGATTTTTATTGCCCGTCAATCGCGTCATAAGCTTTCCGGGCTGATACATAATTCTGCAATTAAACTTTTTTAAATCATCAAAACTGTGATGGAAATAATAATCCGCCATTCCCGGGAATCCATTTGATTTATAATAATCGCGGGAGCGCTGTTTGGCTGCCAGTAATTCCATTTCCGAATAAAACGGTGAATCGAGAATATGTATCTCTCCATCGTTTCGCAACCAGGTCAGCGTCGTTTGGATAATATCAGGAAACGATTCAAAGTACTGGATCGACGCAGCGAAAATCACAACATCAAATCTATTTTCTTTAAACACATCCGGATTTCCACTCGTATAGATGAAGTGGAGGTTTGAATTGTTTTGGAAAACCCTTGCGGCCTGCTGGATTTCGAAAAAATTTATATCAGTTCCAATTACCATGCTGGATGGTATTGCGGCGAGCTGATTGGCAAGCCATCCATTTCCACAACCAATTTCCAATATGTCGACGGCTTTCTTTTTTTTCTTCAGCCAGCGTACCAACTTTTGCGATGATTCCTTTCGTATGATCCATTCGTTAGAATGAACATGAGTGTTGGATATATCCGGCAACCGTGCCACCTGGTCGTCAGAATAAAGACGCCCTTCTTTTTCTCTCAATTTAATGTAAAGAGTCTCAAAATCTACGGCCGCACTATGGTGAACCAGGTTTACCATTTTATTTTAGCTTGCTGTAGGAATGATTTTAAAAACAAAATTTTTTTCCAAAAGATTTTCGTGCGTATGCATGCACTGAAGTTCAAATCCATATTTCGACGCATGGTTGCCGATCATCTCCATATCACACCCCTCAAAAAGTACCATGCATACTTCTGTTTGAGAATGGACATACCTGCCCAGGTCCCGGAACATTGACCCGAAGAACTCGCCGTTTTCGCCGCAATGCCATGCATAATCCCGGTCGCTACGGGGTTGTTTTTTATAATATGGGGGGTTGATGGCAATGATGTCAAATGGCTGTTCGGGAAGGTCACGAAAAAGATCTGATTCAATAATTCTTAAGGCTGTGTTATTAAACCGGCTGTTTCTTGCAAGAAATTGAAGGGCAATTTTATTAATGTCAGTCGCAGTAACTATGGCTCCTTTTTTGGCTGCATAAATGGACATCAAACCGCTACCACATCCAAGCTCTAAAAAATGCTGGTTCTGCAAAGGCAATTTCTTAAGATACTTTAACAACACGTGCGTACTGAAAAAGAAGCCCGGATGAAAAACTTCCGGCGCAACCTCAAGCCGGATATCTTCATATTGATAGGTCCTTGTTTTGGAAAGATATTTTTCCAGTAATGGTTTGTACGTCCGTGCGACAATATGTTTCAATATAGTTCTCATTTTTAAAACCCTTCAAACTCGGGTTGGCGATATTTAAATAGTTTATGCATTAACTTGATTTCATAGGGAAATTTATTCCAGTTGTATTTATAGCGTATTGCGGAAGACAACTTTAATAATTTAATGCGTAAGGGAGTTAGCTTTGTGTCGGTGACGGTGGGGTAGTAGCCATTAAGCACTGTTTCAAAATTTTTTATTTTATCGATCATATATGGTTTCAGCCAGGGTGTAAGCGGGTTTCGGTGCAAATCAAAGTTTTCCCATTGGGGTGACGTCCACTCATCAAGCGACTTTGGAAAGTGAAAGCCGGATTTAATGACGTCTTGCGACATTTGGGATCCTTCTGTGGGTACGGGGCTGTACACATAAATGATGATCTCAGTTTTGGGGTTTATTTCTTTTATTTCCCGAATAAACCGGATATCGAAGTCAATTTGGGCATTTACCTGTTCCTCTGTATCGGCCGGCGTGCCCACTACAAATGAATACTCCGGGATGATATCAAACTTGGCCATGCGGGCAGCGAATTTTTTTATTTGCTCACCGGTTTGCGTTCCTCCTTTGTCCATTTTTTTCAGCATTTCGTCATTGCCACTTTCGGCACCGTGAAAGATCATCTTGCAGCCTGCTTCACGCATAAGTGCTAAACTTTCATCGGCATACTTATCAATAGTATCAATTCTGCCTTCACCCCACCAAACAAGGTTTTCTTTTTTTATACGGTTTGAAAACTCCACGATCCTTTTTTCCGACACGAAGAAATTACTATCATAAAATTCAACTGCGTCGATACGGTATTTGTCTTTCACTTCCTTTATGTCATCGTACATCTTTTGGGCGGACCGGCCGCGCCAACGCGCATTATAAATGGGGACGACGCCACAAAACGCACAGGTGAACGGGCAACCTACACTGCTGTGATATGCAAAAGTTTTTGTTCCCAGCACAGATTTGCCGATGTATTTTCTCATTGGATAAAATGTATTCAATTTTTCATAGGGCAGTGGCGGCAAGAAATCCTGGTCGTAAAGCTCATCCTTCTTTGTTTTGACAATTGAATTATTTTCTTTGAAGATTAAATTCGGGATGTGACCAACGCCTGCATTTGTTACAATGGCGTCCATGAGCATTGGAAAAGCATAATCACCCGGACCGTAAATGATATAGTCTATGTAGCCCGAGCTAATGGACACCTGGCTATGATTTGATGGAAAGTAACCTCCCCATACAATTTTCACCTTCGGATATTTTTGCCTTATTTCTTTGGTGAAGGGTATTGCTTGTTTTAGCTGTGGACCGGGCATTACGGTGCAGGCAAAAACCATGAAGTCTCCGCTGTCGAGATTACCCTCTAAAACTTTCAGCGGATTCTTTTCGAGATTTCCGTCAACGATGACATATTCATATTTTCCCTCAATAGACGCCGCAATTGAAAGAATTGAATTGGGCACCCGGGCCTTTGACTTAGCCGCCCTTGGATTAAAAAATAAAACTTTGCTCATCAGTTATGTGATAAAGGTCTAATTTTAATCGGATTATCTTAAGAGGAAGTTGCTTACTATCCCTTGTTTATATCGCCAGGTTGCATAGCAATTATGCACATGGGCAAGGGTAGCGGGTTCGTTGCCGACGGCTTGTTCTGAAACGATCTTAAATAGCATGATCTTGTGTATCCCGTGTTCAAAAGATTCCAACAACTCCAATTCGCGGTAATGAAGTACGGATTTAGGCAGGGCCAGCCTGTAAACAGGCGAGACGTCCGCTCCGAAAGGAAAAGTTTCCTTAGGCCGCAACTCCTGCATATGATTTTTTCCTAAGGCATAAGCACTCTTATAAGCAGTGTAATGTATTTGTGAAATGACCATTTTACCGGCTGATTCCACTTGTTTACAGGCCTTGCCCGCGTGGCGAAGTGAACCAACATAAAACTGCTGATTGAGGGGACCATGAAGATCAGTAGGGAACAGGTTATAAAGCTTGCCATCGCCTACTGTGATCAGTGAAATGATGCGCGGAACGGCATATGCGATCTGGACCTGCGTATATAAATTTTTATGAAGATACACATTGCCTTCCCGTTTATTGTAAAGGCGGTTGCTTAATCCAAGCACGGCTTGCTGAAACGGGAAAAGAAAGCGATGTGACCCATTTTTCCCTTCATAGTGAAAAATAGCCATCTCACCGGCTGTTTGTTTCCGTATCAAACGCATTGATAGGTGCGCAATAGCATCCTTTTTTTTCAATATTCCGTTTTGAGAAGACGTTGAATGGAAGAAAAAAATCTCAATAGAGGGTGGCAGCATAGGTTGATTAGCCAATGGAAGCGAATCATTGGAAACAGGGACATACAATGTAAAGATCAGCGGGTTATAGCCGCAAAAAACATGCTCGTTTGTGATATCTTTAATAATGTTGCCGTCTGCAGCTAGGAAAACGCGTAGTGAGTTTTCGAAAGTTTCTTTGGCGTGACAAAGATATTCCTGCGGGTAATGGAGACCGTTAAGTTTGTTGAGCAACTTTTTCGGCAACTTCATATTTAAAACTAAGAAAAAAAAGTATCGGGTCGATTAGAATAAATCAACAATGCGGATAGTAAGCACAAGCTACAGTAAAACAGAAGATTTTGACAACCCGGCAGAATGGTTAAAGCGAATTAGTTTTTATAGTGGAATTCTCCGGGAACTTGCCACGCAACATGAAGTGACAAGTATCGAAAGGATCAATTATGAAGGGACACATGAGCAAGATGGTGTTTGTTACCATTTTATTAAACTAAACAAAACAGTAGTCCGGTTTCCTTTTAAGATGCATCGGTTAATCAAAGACCTGCGGCCAGACGTTGTTTTGATAAATGGGCTGATCTTTCCCATGCAGGTAATTCAATTGCATTTCGCGGTGGGGAGAAAAGCTAAAATCATTGTTTTGCATCGCGCAGAACGGCCTTTCACGGGGATTAAAAAGTATTTGCAAAAGCTGGCTGACAGGTATATCCATGCTTACCTTTTTACATCTTTTGATTTTAGCCCTTTATGGAAAAACAATATTGACACGCGGAAAATTTTCGAGGTGATCCAGGCTTCTTCCGGATTTGAGCCGATCAATAAGCCAGAAGCAAAAAGAATGACAGGTGTGACCGGCGAGCCGGTATTTCTATGGGTCGGCAGGCTGGACGAGAACAAGGATCCACTGACCGTGATACATTCCTTTCTTCAATATTTGGATACCCAGCCATTGGCTAAGTTGTACATGATATTCCAGGAGGATAAACTTTTGCCGCAAATAAAAAGCATAGTCAATGCAGGCAAGTGGAAGGTTGGTTCAATTATCCTGATCGGAAAAATTGCAAATCAGCAAATGCAAAGCTGGTATAGCAGTGCCGATTTTATTATTTCGGGCTCTCACTATGAAGGCAGCGGAGTTGCAGTCACTGAGGCGATGTCGTGCGGATGTATTCCGATTGTTACCGATATTCCATCTTTTAGAAACATGATGGGTCGCGGCAAATGTGGCTTCCTTTATAAACCAAGTGATCAGGGACAACTGCTGAAATTGTTAATGGAAACAAAAGAAATAGACCTCGAGGCAGAAAAAGGCAGGGTGTTAGCACAATTCAAAAACGAATTGTCGTTTGTAGCCGTTGCGGAAAAAATTGATCACATTATTAAACTACAAAAGAAGATTTAAAAACGAAAATGCAACTAAATCATGCATCATAAGGTAAGTATTATAATTTCTAGTTATAATGGCGCGCCTTATATCGGTGAAACGATTGAAAGTGTTATTAACCAAACCTATGACAATTGGGAGCTGTTAATAGTTGATGACGGCTCAACTGATGAAACGGAACAAGTAGTTGCATCTTTTCATAACGAACGTGTGAGATTTATCAGGGCCGGCAGAATTGGGCGGAACGGCAGAATTAAAAATATCGGGCTCGATAATGCTTCAGGCGACATGATTGCATTTATTGATCATGATGATCTCTGGGCTTCCAACAAATTAGAAGTACAGGTGAGGGCGTTGCAACAATATCCCGAAGCAGGTTTTTGCCTTGTAAACGGATATAATTTTAAAGAAAAAGGCAAGCCGGTCAGTTTTTTTTACCAGCAACAGGATGGAGTAAAAGTTGATAATGTATTTCTTTCATTCTTTCAATCAAGGCTTTCTGCGTGGACGCAAACTTTGCTCATGAGGCGGGAATGCCTGCAGGCTGGAAGGTTCAATGAGACGGGTCTTTTTGTCGATCCGGAATTCATCATTAATCTCGCGAGCCATTTCAAAGCCGTTATATGGTACGAACCACTCGTGTTTCACCGGCAACATCAGGAGAGTTATTCCACCGTGAATTGGATACCCTGCCATCAACAAGGAATAAATATTATAGAAAAATATAAGAATAATAAAATGTTGCCTGCTGTGCTGGCAAACGATGCTTTATTTAAGTCTCATATAAATTTTGGAGAGAAATACATCATTCGTAAGGAACCTCTGAATGCCATAAGCCATTTTTTAAAAGCCTGGCGCTACAAAATCTTTAGTCTTGCCCCATTCAAGAAAAGCATGAAGGCCATCCTTTATACGTTTCGATAAGCATCAAATCCCATCGCTGTTCGCTGTAAATAGTTCCATCATCTCGTCGGCAGCCTGGTTGATATTGCGGAAGGTTACACTATCATATTTGATGCCCGGGTCCAACAATAAGGCGGCAGCTTTTTCTGTCATTTGTTTTGCCGATGCTACAATATGCCAGTGATCAATTTCTTTCTTGTTGGGCTTGCAAAAACTCAATACATGACAACCTGCATAAAGCGCTTCGAGCATGACCACTCCGAAGCCTTCGTATGATGACGGATGGAGAAAGACTTTTGCCCGTTGCATCCATAGTAAGACATCGGTATGAGGAAATTCTCCCGTAATCAATATATTATTTTCCAATTGGAATTTTGAAATAAGTGCTGACAATCTTTCTTTTTCCGGCCCCTCGCCAATCAATGCGGCTTTTAAGTGAGGAAATTTAGCCTGCAACTCAGCAACTACTTCAATGAATATATCATATTGTTTTAAAGGAATAAGAGAACCAACGGCTATAATATCAATGTCCTTGTGTACGGGTATTGCACGAAACTGCCGCGGCTCAATGCCCGGGGTTACTACACACCGGGGTCTGACTTTATGATTTTTTTCAAACTGGTCCTGTAAAAAATCAGATAGCGCCAGCAGGTTGGCTGGCCTGATAGCAATTTGCCGGGGGTATTTATTATTTTTTTTTGCATCCTGGCCCAGTATCCAGCAAAAATGTTTCAACCCGTGTTTATTTGCAAATGCCTGCCCGATCGCGGCACACTCACCGCACCAAAAGCTCAAAAGCCCGATAATTTCGCTGGCGTTATTTATCTTTTTTAATGCTAGAAATATTTGATGGCGAAGTAATAGTCGCGGTATGCCGCCTTTGTTTCGCCCGTTGAAACTCACAACTGTGGCATCAAACCACTTATAACTCTTTTCAAAATAGGGATATTGAAAAGCCAGAACGATGATATTTGTTTGAGGATAATTCTCTTTTATAGAGCGAACCAAATTCTGCTGCAGTGGCAGACAGGTAGTGTCCGCTTCATTTTTAGGAAAACCGGGTGAAAGTATTATGAGCGTTTTTTCAGGATTGTTCATCAAGCGAAATGATTTTTGAACAAAATGACAGGCTCTTCTGATTGTGGGTGACCAGCACGACGATTTTTCCCTGTTTCGCCATGTCAGCAAAATGCCCAAGTATGCTGGTCTCGGAAACTTCATCCAGCTCATTAAAGGGTTCGTCCAACAAGATGAGATCGGCATTTTTGTAGACAGCTCTTGCAATGGCAACACGTTGCTGCTGGCCACCACTGATATTTTTTCCGTTTTCGGTAATTATTTTGTCCAGTTTTTCGGGAAAGGTCTCGATCAAGTCTTCCAGTCCCGAGACCCGGAGTGACCTCTCCAGCTCGCAGCTTTCGGCGGGTTCTTCTTCAAAAGTGATATTGCGCCTGATGGTATCATATATGAAAAATGATTGTTGCCTCACGTAAGAAATCGAGGGCCAGTATCTCCTTAAATCATCCTGGTTGACCCGGTTGTGATTAATAATAATATCGCCTTTCTTGACCGGCAACAGGCCCAATAAAATATTAAGCAGCGTTGTCTTTCCTTTGCCTGATGCACCTGATATACCTATAAAATCACCTTTCTTCAGCGAAAGCGAAAAATTATTCAGAACAGGTCTGCCCGGAAATTCAAAAGAAATATTTTTTAACTCAACGCAATCAATTCCGCGGTGTGTTGACCGGTCAGCAGGTTGTTTAATCTTTTCGGAATCCCGAATGAGGTCGTCAAGCGCAAGCTCATATGCTTTTAGCTGTCCTGCCGTATTGATAATTTTTACAACCCCTGGTATAATCTTATAAGCAGCGGCCATAAACGCACCAATGATGAGTAGCATATCGTCGTCATGTTTGCCCGTCCATTGCACTATTGCAACCAGGATAAATAATCCAAGGATGGCGAAAATTTCGATCATCCGGCTGGGCAGGTTTTGAAGACTTATCGAATCAAAAAGGTGAGTGCTGAATTGTTTCCGGATATTAATAAACCTGTCACGAAAAAAGAGATTTCTATTATAAATATTGCTTTCCACGTATCCCTTCAGTGCATCCAATAAGTATTGGAAAGATTTTTCATTAGTTGTCCGGATATGTTGCCTTGCCCTGTTCATGCGATTCTTAATGTAGAAAAACACCGCCATGACTGGAGGGAGCAGGACGAGCAGTAGCAATAAAAACAATTTGGCGTTGAATATCAGGATCGCAGCCAATGCAATTAATACAAGGCAAAGCTGTGTAACCATTTGTTGTATTCCTGCCACCATGTATTGACAAAATTCAAATGGCTGTAGTGCAATTTGCCTGATATGGACAGATGAATCCGTATGCACGAAGTGTTCATAATTTGCCGCCTGGTAGCAGGCCAGGTTATTCCGGGAGATGCGGATAGCAACCTTGCTGCTAAACCGGTAATGTGAACGGGCGATGAGATAGCCGATCATGTTTTTTATCGCAAACAGGAAAAAAAATATGGCAATAAAAAGAACCGTATTATCGCTAAGCCATGCCGGCAATACTGATCGTGCATCGTTTTTGCCCGGTTGAATATAAAACTGTATGATCCAGAGTAAGGCAGCAAGCGCCAGGATATCCAAAATACTTATAACAATATCACACACCAAAAGGACGCTAAAGTGCTGCTTTTCCTTCTTAGTTAAGACTGCCCAGGTATTTCTGAAAAGTTTATTCATGTAACCAACGTATATTGACAACTACTAAATTTAGATGAATTTGCTTTGATTAGTGTCGATCCAAACTTCTATCCGGAAGTTGGTTTTTCAAAAGAACTCCTGAATCTGTCATTGAAGTAAAAAGCATTGGAAAAAATGTAAATATCATGATGCCATATTGGGTTTCAAAAGGCGATTCGGCAAATAACCATGCCAGTAGGGCGATTGTGATAAAAATGGTAAGGCGGCTCTTTTGCTCAATTGCCATTTTCAACATGCAAAGACAAGTTGCAAATAAAACAACCAGTCCAATAATTCCAGTTTGTAAAAGGGTTTGCAAAAATTGATTGTGGGTGTTGTAGACAAGATAACCACGGGTACCCTTAGTGGGATCACCGGAATACATGTTTTTTGAAAGGTATTTTTCATTAAGATAGGATTGGGCATCCCCGGGACTGATGCCTATCCACCAACGGCCGTTTTCGGTAAGTATTTCCGGAACAAACCTCCATTGGAGCAGCCTGAACTGGAGACCGTTAAAATAATCGCCCGGCTTAAAACTATCCTGTCTTACAATACTAATATTTCCTCTTACGATATCGTAAAACCTCCTGCTCACGGGATTAGGAATGCTGAATACAAGTAAAACGGATAGAATCACAAGCCCAATGAAAACTGGGCTAATTAGACGTGACGAGCTATTACTTTTCAATATCTGCAGTAACCACAAAAAGAGGTACACGAGGTAGATTGATATTATCAGTTTGGAAGAAAGCATAAAGAGAAAAAGCGAAAGCAGACCAATGAGGGACAGGTGAAGAGAACGTGGGAGGTACCGGAAATTTCTTTTTATAGCTTCCAAAAGAAAGATCAGGCCAAATAGTATCATCAATGAGAAATAGATAGCGTGCTGCGCAATTGGATTTACGAGGGAATGGTAGAAAAACACTGAGGCACTTCCAGATTGTTGGTACCTCGCAAACGCGTGACCAAGGCAATAAAGCGAAGCGAGGGTTAGCAGGAGGCAGTAGTGAAAAAGCAACTTTCTCAATAAGTTTTCATCCGGGATCGGAGCAACGAAGACTGCCAGTGAAACGATCAGCAATCCAGTTTTAATGCGGGCGTTATTCCAACCTTCATGGACATCTGTTGTGTAAAGAATCGCAACGACACTTAGCAGCAGGAGTGATGCACAGCCAATGACAAAATAAAGCCTGTATTTATTTTTTTTGGAAGAAGGGCCCTTAAGAAAAATTGTAATAACTCCCGTCAAAAGTATAGCCGCAATGCTCATGCTACTCACAGCTCTGAAAGAGAATATCAGGCTAACCAGGAAAAGGAGATAGAGCGAATACGTTATTAAATGGACTGTAGTTTGTTTTACTGGCGTAGTATTCATTTGCCGGCTGGTTAATCAATAATTGCCGCAGATCATTATGCCCGTGCCTGCGATGATAACCTCGATTTTAATTTTTGATCTATCGATCGTATAGTTGCAACAAGATACGCTATGACAAGCCCCGAAACCAAGCCTAGCAAAAGCCATTTATATAAACTAGGTCCTGCGGGATATCTGAATTTGACAAATCCCTGTAATACCTGTACCGCATTTGTAAATTGCAATTCCTCCCGGAAACTCAACAATTTTTCATCCATATCAACAAGTTGGCGGCTGATAGTACTGCCGTCAACAATGATCGAAGAAGAAGGATTGCCTTTACCTATTAGGATATTTTCCATTGCCTTCTTGGTCGAGTCAAGGCGATTTATTTCTGAGCTTGTTTTTTCAATAAGCTCCTGTAGCTTTTTTCTTTTAGCAATCAGTCGGTCTTTTGCATGATCGCAATTATCAAACGCGGTCACAATTCCTTTCTGCAGGTTATCAAGAACAGCATTATCTGTCACCCAGGCGGTAACAATAAATCCATTAGGATTATTCGAGGTAAAAATTTTTTGTATTTCTTCAGCTTTTATTTGCTTTACCTTTTGCAATTCGTGATCGGGCATATTAAACAAAACAGCCAGCGTTTCATGTTCGCCGCTTTTCAGCAAAGCATTCCAGGTTTCCGCTATCTGGATATAATTTTGATTGCTCAAAAGAGATGAGCCTAATATCATCCTCGACTTATAAATGGTGGGAAGCGAAGAATACCGCAGCAAGCCGAGCAAAAGGCCGACGACAATGCCGGTAAGAAAAATCCATCTGTTTCTCCTTAAGAAAATCATGCTTCGTTCAAGCAAAGCAAGCAGATCTATATCATCGGGTCGAGTCTCCCAGTTTTTTGAATCGTCGCTCATGGTCTGTTGTTCCAATGATCTAATTTATGGTAATTCCGGTAAATGAAATGGCATTGGCCTTACCGGCGGGCACACGATTCCCTGTTGGAGACCATCCTTATCTCTAACGCAGTTTCTTTTTTAAAAGTTGCCTCGCTGCCGCATAAAACATTGTGTTATTTTATATTGGGTGTCAAGACGGCATTATCTTCGTTTGCATCGATGATCGTGCATTAAAAGTTGTGAATTTGCTCATGGTTTTCATTGTTATTACTTAAGTATAATGCAATCGCCCAAGGTATATATTGTCTTAGTTAATTATAGGAAATGGGAAGATTGCAGGGACTGCCTGCAATCTGTCCTGGAATCGACATATACT
>Ga0207701_10000674_pt1 | contig 35594 bp, 29 predicted proteins | sample KBSSwiSSwithPhiX_FD_184294 | JGI IMG/M metagenome (GOLD analysis project Ga0207701, IMG submission 184294) | Switchgrass rhizosphere bulk soil microbial communities from Kellogg Biological Station, Michigan, USA, with PhiX - S5 (SPAdes) (version 2) | ecosystem: Environmental > Terrestrial >... | reverse complement strand
AGCCGCTGGGCCACGCCGCGGTTGTCCCAGCCGAGTTGCGAGGTGTCCACCTGGCCCGTCGCGGGGCGCGGGATTCCCTGCGGCCAGTAGCCCCAGGGGCGATTCGTCCACACGTGCACTTCACGCACTTCCCCGATGGCGCCACCGAGGATGTACTCAACCCCCATGCGTTGATCGTCCAGCGAGTGACGCTGGTTGCCCATCTGGGTCACGAGCTTGGGTATCGCGGCCGCCTTCTTCGCAAGGTGACGCGCCTCGTGAACCGACCAGCACAGCGGCTTCTGCACGTAGACGTGCTTCCCGGCGTCCATGGACGCCGACGCGATGATCGCGTGCATGTGATCGGGCGTTGCGACGATCACGGCGTCGAGGTCTTTCTGCTTGTCGAGCATCTCGCGATAGTCCTGGTACTTCTTCAGGCGCGGGATCTGGTTCTTGACGAACGACTGAAGCCTGTCGTACGGATCATCGGTTGGCCAGCGGGCATCGGCGGCCAGTTGTGCCTTCGATCGAGGCCAGCTCTTGAACACCTCGGGCGTTGGCGACGGCGTGGGTGGACGGGGCGTGGGACGTTGTGCGTGTGACCATTGAGCCAGCTTGCCGTCGAGCAGGCCGAGATCGCAGTCGCAGATGGCGACGATGTTCTGGCTCATGACGGCCTGGGCGTTGACGGCGCCCATGCCGTTGATTCCGGCGACGGCGATATTCAACGTGTCGCTCGGCGCCTGAAAGCCGCGGCCGAGCACGTGGCGCGGGACAATCAGAAAGGCGGCACCGGTCGTGGCGACGGTGGTGACGAACTGTCGTCGGGAGAGATCCGTGCGCGCCGGAGCGGCGCTCTCGTCGGGCGGCTTGTTTTCGTTCATGGGACGGCTATCCTATGCAGGGTCATCCGGCGGTGCCGGATCGCGAAGTCAATTGGAGGACTGATGAAGCCATCGACCGTGTTCCTCGGCGAGATGACGAATCCTGAAGTCGAGGCCTTTCTCAAAGCGCATCATACGGTGATCATTCCAACCGGCGCAACGGAACAGCACGGCCCGCATGCGCCGCTCCTGACCGACGTGCTCATCCCCAACGAGATCGCCCGGCGCATCGCGCCCAAGGTCGGTGCCGTTGTCGCGCCGCCGATCAACTACACGTTGTCCTACCCGCACGTCGGCTTCACGGGGCTCGTCCACATACGGATTCCGACGTTCATGGCGCTCATCGAAGACCTCTGCGTCGCGTTTGCGAACTCCGGTTTCAAGCGGATCGTGTTTCTGAACGGCCACTACGACAACACCTATGCGATTGCCTATGCGTGCGCGAACGCCGCAGACAAGATCGGCAAGGACGTGAAAGCTTTTCCGGTGAACTACTGGGATGCACTGACCGCCGAGGAGGTCGACGAGTTCTCGGGTCTGAAGAACGGCCTGCACGCCAACCTCGCCGAGACGTCGGCGGTGATGGCGATCAATCCAGATCTCGTCGATCTCGAACGCGCCAACGCGGAGTTTCCGCCGTTCCCGAAGTACACGATCCCCACTGGACCGGTTCACACCGCGTTTTTCTTCACCGCGCCGGGTTCGGTGTACTGGGCGACGAAGTCCGGCACCTGGGGAGACCCGCGCAAGTCGACGCCCGAAGCGGGGGAGCGTTATCTCGAGGCCGGCGTGCGCTCGACGCTCGCGCTGCTGGAGAACATCGAGAACACGTTCAAGGCCATGCCGCCTCGGTGACAGGTGCGAGTTTCCAATTTCCAGTTTCCAGTGCGGCCGGATCCCGGATCCCGGATCCCGGAGCCCGGTTCAGCATTCGCTCTCATCCTATGCACGATCTAACATCCGTCCCTCAGACCAACCCTGTTGACCTCTACCGTGTGCGTGACGCGATCTACGCGCCCGATATGTTGCTGACGGCGCTGGTGCACCTCGACCTGTTTTCCTGGCTCGACCAGCATCCCTCGACGAAAGAGGACATCTGCCGCGGACTCGAGATCACCGATCGCCCGACCGACGTCATGCTCACGCTGATGGCGGCTATGGGATTGGTCGAGGAGCGCAATCGCGTTTTCCACCTGACGACGACGGCGCGCGAGCATCTTGTCAAGGGCTCTCCGTGGTACCTCGGGCCGTATTTCGAATCGCTCAAGGATCGTCCAGTCGCGCTCGATCTGCTGAAAGTCTTGCGGACGGGCAAGCCAGCCAACTGGGGAACGCAGCAGAAGGACTGGCACAAGTCGATGGAAACCGAGGAATTCGCGACCCAGTTCACGGCGGCGATGGACTGCCGCGGCGTCTATCTCGCGCAGGCAGTCGCGAAGTCGGTCGATCTCTCGAAGCACCGTCACCTGCTCGACATCGCCGGGGGCTCAGGCATCTATTCGTGTTCGTTCGTCGCGCATTGGCCGCACCTCGCGGCGACCGTGCTGGAGAAGCCGCCCGTGGACGCGATTGCCGCTCGCGCGATCGCGAAACGCGGCTGCACGGAGAAGGTGAATGTGGTCGCGGCCGACATGCTGAACGACGCGCTGCCGCCGGTCGCCGACATCCATCTCTATTCCAACGTGCTTCACGATTGGGACGAGCCGGTGGTGCGCCAGTTGTTGCACAAGTCCTTCGCCGCGCTGTCACCGGGTGGGCTCGTGCTGGTTCACGATGCCTACCTCAATGCGGCCAAGAATGGTCCGCTACACGTGGCCGAGTACTCGGTGCTGCTGATGCACTCGTCTGAGGGCCGATGCTACTCGGTGGCGGAGATGGAATCGTATCTGAGTGATGCGGGATTCATCGACATGAACTATGTTGCTGGCGCTGCTGCACGAGGCACCGTGACGGCGAGAAAGCCAGGCTAGCGCAGCATGAGCGACCATGAACCTGCGCCGCGTGAATGACCAGACGTTGTGGGACTCGCGTACGGCGCGGCGACTCACGAGCGAGCAAGAAACGGGTTAGTGGCACGAACCTTCCCGTACATCCGGCCGTGTTGAAAATCCTCCGAGTAGATTTCTGGCAGGTCGAAGCATTCGGCATACGCCCAGATGTGGGCATCAAACCACGAAAGCCGGTACACGGCCGCTCCGCGAAATGCTGTGCGAAGAACGGCCTCAGTGGGATACAACACTCTTACGCTATCGAGGAGGTTCTCTGCCTCCCTCCATGCCTCGGGTTCTTCAAGTAGCGGCGGACCATCCTTGCGTGTTCTCGATACCGCGGCGACGAATTCTACGATCGCCTGATGCGGGATTCTGATGGAGTCGTGCTCGACTCCAGTGCGAAGCAGTCGGATGGCCGTCTCCTGCTTTTCTGGAAACCGCGGATCGAACCGGTAGACGAGCAGGTTAGTGTCGACGAGGCTCGCCACGTGTGTAGAGATCTCCCCGCGTCCACCCACGATCGGTCGGCGTCTTCGAGCCGTGCGAGCGTCGCCACTGCTTATTTCGTTCCCTCTGGCGCTCGGTTGCTTCATCGAACAACGCCAGACGTTCGCTAGCGGAAAGGTCGTGTCGCCGATCGCTGCGGACGACGCGGATTGTGTCGCCGTCAACGATCCAGTCAATCTCATCGCCAGGCCGAATTCCGAACCGGTCGGCGACGGCCTTCGGGACCGTGACTTGCAGCTTACTTGTGACCTTGGCCATATCCTTACTATAGCAAGGATTTTAGCATTGATCAAAGGTGACCCCATAGAATGTGAGCCATGCTGACCGACGCCATCGCGACCGAGCTCCTCGAGGCGCTCGATCACAACCGACGCATGCCGACGATCTCGAGTCGCGATGCCAGCTTCGATGCGTTCGCTGCCTATCGGGTGAGCGCCGAGATCTTCAGTCGCCGCCTGGCGCGCGGCGAAACGCCTGTCGGGCGCAAGATTGGCTTCACCAATCGATTGATCTGGGACGAATACCGTGTGTCCGGCCCGATGTGGGGATATGTCTACGACCACACGGTTACCCGGCTCGATGAGCCAATCGCTCGCCTCGCCATCGGCCACGTATCGCAGCCGCGTATCGAGCCCGAGATCGTTCTGCACTTCGCGAGTGCTCCGGGCTCCGCGGCCAACGAAGTCGAGCTACTGTCGACGATCGATTGGATCGCGCACGGCTTCGAGATCGTGCAGACGCATTTCCTGGACTGGAAATTCGCATTGGCTGATACGATTGCAGACTTTGGTCTGCACGGCGCGCTCATCGTGGGGCCGCCGCGACCGGTGTCAGGTGCGGAGGATATGGTGAGCCGGTTGCGAGCTTTTACGATTGCGCTCGCCAGGGATGGCGTCGTGCAGGCGCACGGCGCGGGCGGCAACGTGCTCGACAGCCCGCTGATGGCAGCGCTTCATCTGGTGCGAGTCTTGAGAGAACAGCCGGTGTTTCAACCGATTCACGCTGGCGAGATTGTGACCACCGGCACGCTGACGCCGGCGTTGCCGGTGCGCGCCGGCGAGACATGGACGACCACGCTGTCGGGCCTTGATCTGCCCGGCGTGACTCTCCGCTTTGAGTAACCCGAAACGATGCCCACCGCATGTTGACCGCATTCGAAGCCCTCACGCGTCTGCAGGAGGGTAACCGGCGCTTCGTCGCCAATCAGACCACGTGCGGGCCGCTCGACAAGGCGCAGCGCGCGGCGCTCGCTGCACGCCAGGAGCCGTTCGCGATCATTCTCGGCTGCTCCGACTCGCGCGTGCCCGCGGAGCTGGTGTTCGATCAGAGCTTTGGCGATCTCTTCGTCATCCGCGTCGCCGGCAACATCGTGGCGCCGTCGCAGGTCGGCAGCGTCGAGTTCGCCGCGTTGCGATTCGGCACGCAGCTGGTCGTTGTGCTCGGCCACTCCGGCTGCGGGGCGATCGTTGCGACGCTGGAGGACATGACCGGACAGGCGCCGTGCCCGACACGGAACGTGTTCTCGATTGTCGACCGCGTGCGGCCGTCGGTGGAGTTGGCGCTGGCCGGCCGACACGATGGCGATCCGGAGGAACTGGTTCGGGATGCCGTTCGCGCCAATGTGCGTGCGTCGGTCGTTCAATTGCGGCAAGGATCGGCGCTCCTCGAGGAACTGAGCCGCACTGGCGGGCTGAAGGTCGTCGGCGCGGAGTACTCGCTCGAGACCGGAGAAGTCACGTTTCTCGATATCGGCGCCGGCAATGATTGATCACCGTGCCCGGCTCGTCGGTCATGTTCGGAGCGCGGAACGATGATAGAGGTCGCACCCATCACGCTCGAGGGACACGGCATCCGCCTCGAACCGTTGACACCTCAACACGCGGACGATCTCGCGACAGCCGTCTCTGACGGTCGATTGTGGGAGCTCTGGTTCACCGTGGTGCCTGAGCCGGACCGAGTCGGTGCATACGTCGCGGAAGCGGTCAAGGGACAGGCCGCAGGACACATGCTGCCGTGGGCCGTCCGTGAGCTCGCCACTGACACCATCATCGGCAGCACGAGGTACCACGACATCGTCCCGGAGATCGATCGCGTGGAGATTGGGTATACCTGGTACGCGAAGCGCTGGCAGCGGACGCATGTGAACACGTCCTGCAAGCTGCTGCTGTTCGAGCACGCGTTCGAGCGCCTCGGCTGCCAGGTGGTCGGTCTCCGAACCGATAACTTCAACTTCGCTTCGCAGCGGGCGATTGAAGGGCTGGGCGCCAAGAAGGACGGCGTGATCAGGCACCATCGAGCCCGACGGGATGGCACGGTCCGCGACAGCGTCGTCTACAGCGTGCTGAAGCAGGAGTGGCCGGATGTTCGCCGGCATCTGATGTTCCGCATCGCGCGGCACCAGGACGTCGATCGGTGAGGATACATGTTCGACCGGCGGCCAGAAAGGACGCGGACGCCTGGACCCGAATGCGAGTCGCATTGTGGCCCGAGGATACCTGCGAAGGGCATGCGCGCGAGGTCGATCGGTACTTCGAAGGGGTGCTTCGCATGCCGCTCGAAGTTCTGATCGCGGTCGATGGCGCTGGGACGGCGGTCGGCTTCGTCGAGTTGAACATCCGGGCATACGCCGAGGATTGTGAAACGGATCGTGTCGCGTACCTGGAAGGCTGGTATGTCGTGCCGGACATGCGCCGCCGCAGCGTAGGCCGGGCGCTGCTTGCGGCCGCTGAAGACTGGGCAATCGGCCAGGGATGCACGGAATTCGCGTCCGATGCGCTGCTCACCAACACCACCAGCGCTGCCGCGCATCTGGCGCTGGGATTCAACGAGACGGTTCAACTCCGATGCTTCAAGAAGACGCTCAGGCCTCAGCCGATATCAAGCAGCGCCCGGCCATGAACACACATCGCATCGCGCTCTATCCAGGCGACGGGATCGGTCCTGAAGTGACGGATGCGGCTGTTGCAGTCCTCACGGCGACGGCGCTGCGATCGAAGCACTTTGATGTCGACTTCGAGTATTTCGACTGGGGCATGCCACACTACGACAAGCACGGCCGCGTGGCCCCTGACGATTTTCTCGCCACCCTCCAGCGCTTCAATGCGATTTATCTCGGGGCCGTTGGTTGGCCGTCGCGTCTGCCCGACCACATCACGCTGGCACCGCTGATCCGTCTGCGGCAGGCGTTCGATCTCTATGCCTGCGTCCGGCCAGCACGCACGTTCACCGGAGTGCGCGGGCCGTTGAGAAGCGACGAGCCGATCGACGTCGTCGTCGTACGCGAGAACTCGGAGGGCGAGTACGTCGACAACGGTGGTACGCTCGCCGTGAACACTCCGAACGAAGTCGCGCTTCAGACTGCGATCCACACACGCCGCGGTGTTGAACGGATCCTGCGGTTCTCGTTCGAGCTGGCGCGCACCCGCCGGCGGCGACTGGCGATGATCACGAAGTCGAACGCGCAGCGCTATGCCTACGTGCTGTGGGATCGCATTCTCGCCGAGATCGCCCCGCAGTTCGGCGACGTGGCGGTCGAGAAGCTTCACATCGACGCGGCGACGCTCGAGCTCGTCCGCCGTCCGCAGACGTTTGACGTCGTCGTCGGGTCCAATCTGTTCGGCGATATTCTCAGCGACCTGACCGGCGGGATCACCGGCAGCCTGGGGCTCAACCCGTCGGCGAACCTCAATCCCGAGCGGCGATTTCCATCGTTGTTCGAACCGGTCCACGGATCAGCGCCTGACATTGCGGGAAAGGGAATCGCCAATCCGGTCGCGGCGGTGCTCAGTGCGGCGATGATGCTCGAGTGGCTCGGAGAAGCGGACGGCGCCCGCATGATGCGCGCGGCAGTCGACCGCGCGCTCGCTGACGGAAACCTGACGCCGGACATTGGCGGTCAGCTCTCGACCAATCAGATGACGCAGGCGATCGTAAACCGGCTCGAATGATTGGCGACGTGGCGGCGGCTTCTACGCAGCCTTCGCGACTCCGACGCGCGGCGATTCCGGTTGGTGCCGGAATCGCGCTGATGCTTCTGCCCTCACCGCCAGGATTGGCGCCATTCGCCTGGCACTACCTCGCCTTGTTCATTGCCGTCATTCTCGCCCTGATCACGGAACCGATTCCTCCCGCGGCCGCTGGCCTCATGGGCGTCACGATCGCCGGCATGTTCGGCCTCATTTTCAGTCCATCTCAGTTGGCGGACCCCGCGTTCAAGTTTCCAGCTGAGGCTCTCCGGTGGGCGCTGTCCGGGTTCATCAACAGCACGGTCTGGTTGATTTTCGGCGCGTTCGTGTTTGCCATGGGCTACGAAAAAACAGGTCTCGGCCGACGCATCGCCCTGGTCCTGGTCCGGCGGCTCGGTGGCAGCACACTCGGGCTCGGCTACGCCATCGCCGCGTCGGATTTGCTGCTGGCTCCGTTCACGCCGTCGAATACGGCGCGAAGCGCCGGCGCGGTGTTTCCGGTCATTGATCGGATTCCCGAATTGTACGGCTCCCGACCGGGAGAGTCGCCGCGGCGTATCGGCGCTTACTTGATGTGGGTGGCGTTCGCGACGACGTGTGTGACCAGTTCCATGTTCATTACCGCGCTCGCCCCGAATCTGCTGGCGATCGACTTCGTCCGCAGGGCGACCGGAGTCGAAATCACCTGGACCACCTGGTTCATCCACTTCCTGCCGATGGGCGCCCCGCTTCTGATTGCGCTGCCGTGGCTCGTCTACAAAATCTATCCGCCGCAGGTTCGCAGTAGCGCCGAAGTGCCACGTTGGGCTGCTCAGGAGCTTCAGAAGCTCGGTGGCCTGACGCGCAAGGAAGGGATCATGGCCGTGCTGGTTATCGCGGCCCTGGCTTTCTGGATTGGGGGCGCTGACCTGATCGATCCGGCGATGGTGGCCCTGGCGGGTATTTCACTGATGATCGTCTTCGCCCTCGTCGACTGGAACGACATCGCGGGCAATCGCACCGGGTGGAATGTTTTCATTTCATTCGGCACGCTGATCGTGCTTGCGGACGGTCTCGCGAAAGTGGGCGTCATCGACTGGGTCGGCCGTGCCGTCTCCGCGCTTCTTGCCGGTCACTCGCCGATGCTCGTGATGACGATGTTCGTGACGTTGTTTTTCGTGGTCCACTACATGTTCGCGAGCTTGACCGCGCACGCGACCGCGTTGATGCCCGTCATGCTCGCCGCTGGCGCAGCTGTGCCCGGCATGCCGGTCCGCACGTTCGCGATGCTGATGTGCTTCTCGCTAGGGCTGATGGGTGTGCTGACGCCGTACGCGACCGGTCCCGCTCCCGTCTACTTCGGCAGCGGCTACATCGAACGCCGCGACTTCTGGAGGCTTGGTTTCATCTTCGGGTGCCTCTTTCTCGCGACGCTTCTGCTTATCGGTGTTCCGACTTTGATGCTTCTCTCGTGATCCGTGATCCGTGATCTGTGATCCGGGATCCGGGATCCGGGATCCGAGGATTCGACGATTCAACGATGAGCGATTCAAGGATGATGGATTCAAGGATGAGGGATTCAAGGATGAGCGATTAGTGATCAGGGATTCAGAGGCTTTGGCACCCCGTGACTCCCCTGAGCGTCTAACCCTTCAGCATGGCTCTATCCATACCCATCTCCAACGACTCTCTGATGGACGACTACTCGCGCGCGGTGACGCGGGCGGTCGACATCGTGGCTCCGTCGGTCGTCAGCATCGAGGTTTCCAAAACCGATAGCGGCCGCCGGACCCGGCCGGATTCCGCCACGGCAGGTGGATCCGGGTTCGTCTTCGCGGCCGACGGGCTCATCCTCACCAACAGCCACGTCGTCGAGGGCAGTTCCAAGGTGCAGGTCGCCCTGCCGGATGGACGCGACTATGGTGCTGACGTTGTCGGCCAGGATCCCGACACGGACGTCGCGGTTCTGCGAATCACGGCTCCGGACCTCGTGCCCGTGACGTTCGGCGATTCCCGCTTGCTTCGGGCCGGCCAGCTTGTCGTCGCGATTGGCAATCCGTACGGCTTCCACCACACCGTGACGGCAGGCGTCGTCAGCGCACTTGGCCGCTCTTTGCGGTCTCGTTCCGGGCGACTGATCGATCAAGTCATCCAGACCGACGCGGCGTTGAATCCTGGCAACTCGGGCGGGCCGCTCGTGACGAGCGACGGGCGTGTTGTCGGCGTGAACACCGCGATTATCGCCGGCGGACAGGGCCTCAGCTTCGCCGTACCGATTAGCGCCGTCGTGGCTGTGCTGCCGGCGCTGCTTCGTGACGGTCGCGTCCGCCGCGGTTATCTTGGAATCGCCGGCCAGGACGTGCCGCTGCTTCGGCGGGTCACCCGTTTCCATCGGCTTGGCCAGGTATCGGCCGTCCTCGTCGTTTCGCTCGAGCCCGACGGTCCGGCTCTGGCTGCTGGGCTGCGCGATGGCGATCTCATCGTTTCACTGGACGGCGAGGCGATTGGCGGGCTGGACGATATGCACCGGCTCCTGACCGAGTCGAAGATCGGCACGAAAGTGCGACTTGCTGTGCTTCGCGGTGCGGAACGGCGGGAGGTCGAGGTAGCCGTGAAAGAAAGGGCCTGATCGAAAAAGTTTGGGCGGCCGAGCAACCGCGAAGGGGTTCGGACCGTCCAAGCCACCATGACAAAAACGTGGGCAGATCTGCGCCTTGCCGCCCGCGGGCTTCGACGTAGCCCGCTCTTTGCTACGGTGGCGATCCTTTCGCTGGCACTCGGAATTGGCGCCAACAGCGCCATCTTCACGCTCATCGACCAGATCCTGCTCAGGAAGCTCCCGGTCAAATCACCGGACGAGCTTGTGATGCTCTTCCAGCGTGGGTCCCATAACGGCAGCAACATGGGAACGCGCATGCACTCCTATCCGATCTATCAGGACTATCAGAAGAAGGGGGAACCGCTCGCCGAGGTGATCTGCCGTCGGCTGGTGCCGGCGTCGGTGAGCGTCGAGAACCAGACCGAGCGGGTGCTGGCGGAGATGGTGTCGGGCAACTATTTCACGATGCTCGGAGTGCAGCCGGCTCTCGGCCGCGTTTTCAACTCGAAGGAAGACGATCAGGTGTATTCAGGTCACCCGGTCGTTGTGCTCAGCTACGACTACTGGAACACACGATTCGCGGCGAATCCCTCGATCATTGGCAAGAAGATCCTCGTCAACAACGCGCCGATGGAGATCGTTGGCGTGTCGGCAAAAGGTTTTGCCGGCCTGGATCCGGCGGAGTCACCGCAGATCCGCGTGCCCGTGCTGATGAAGGAGGCAATGGTTCCCGACTGGGGATGGGTCCATCTGGACGACCGTCGCACCCGGTGGGTCCAGGTCTTTGCTCGCCTCAAGCCAGGCTACACGGTGAAATCTGCGCAGGCTCCGATGCAGGGCCTCTTCACGCAGATTCGTACCTATGAAATGACCCTGCCCGCGGCCAAGGACTGGTCGCAGTACTCGCGCGATCAGTTCATGAAAGGGCAGCTCATCGTCGAGAGCGCCGCCGGTGGGTTCTCGGGCCTCCGCAATGATTTTTCGACGCCGCTGGTCGTGTTGATGTGCATGGTCGGACTGGTGCTGCTCATCGCGTGCGCCAACGTCGCCAACCTGCTTATCGCCCGGGCCTTCATGCGTCAGCGAGAGATCGCCGTGCGCTTATCGCTTGGCGCATCACGTGGCCGCCTGGTGCGGCAGCTGCTGGTCGAGAGTCTCTTGCTCTCGTTCATTGGCGGCGTCGTCGGCCTCGCGCTGTCGTTCGTGTTGACGCGCGGCCTGCTCTCGCTCGTGCCTACGGGCGGCCAACCATTGCTGGTCTCGCCGCGGCCGGACGGGCGCATCCTCGCGTTTACGATCGCACTCACGTTCCTCACCGGCATCGTTTTCGGACTGCTCCCAGCGCTGCGGGCAAGCCGCCCTGATCCCTGGACGACGCTGAAAGACACTGTGGGCTCGATTGCTGGCACCGGCGGATCGCTGTTCTTGCGCAAGGGCTTGGTGACCGCTCAAGTGGCACTGAGCTTCCTGCTGCTCTTCGGTGCCGGACTGTTCGTCAAGAGTCTGCAGAACCTGAAGGGGACCGACACCGGCATTGCTCTCGACAACCTGCTCACGTTTCAGCTGGCGCCGGCTCTGAGTGGCTACACCGACGAGCGTTCGGTCCAGCTCAATCGAGATCTGCTGGAGCGACTGCGAACGGCTCCCGGAGTCAAGTCCGCAGCGATGGCCGCAGTGCCGCTGCTCTCGGGCAACGAATGGGACAGCTCGACGGCTGTCGAAGGCCATACCTACGCCGATGGCGAGGATCAGCAGGCATTCATGAACGCGCTGTCCCCCGGCTATTTCGAAACGATGCGGATTCCAATCCTCGAGGGGCGGGACTTCCGTCAGAGCGACGCGGTCGAGAATCCCACGGTGGCGATCGTCAACCGGAAATTCGCCGAACACTTCTTCAAGGGAAAGAGTGCGGTTGGCAAGCGGCTCGGGCGAGGCGGCGGACCCAAGACCAAGCTCACGATCGAGATCATTGGCGTCGTTGAGAATTCTCTCTACGAAGGGCCACGCGAGGGTGTGCGCCGTCAGGTGTTCATCCCCAACTATGGTCGAAGCAGCGTCGTGTTCTACGTGCGCTCGGCCGTCGGCTCCTCGACCGCGTTCAATACAATCCGCAACGAGGTGAAACAACTCGACGCAACGATGCCGGTGTACGAGATGAAGACGCTGGAGGGTCAGCTCGACGAAACGCTGCTGACCGATCGGCTGGTCGCGCTCTTGTCCGCGGGGTTCGGCCTGCTCGCGACGATTCTGGCGTCGATTGGTCTCTACGGCGTCATGGCGTTTGTGGTCGCGCGCCGGCGCAAGGAGCTCGGCATCCGCCTCGCGCTCGGCGCCCAGCCAGGGCTTGTCATCTGGCTGGTGATGCGCGAGGTCCTGCTCCTGCTCGTCATCGGGCTTGCGGTAGGAATCCCTGCGGCGATTCTTCTTGGCCGCTATGTGTCGTCGGTCTTATACGGCATCCAGCCCAACGATCCATGGATGGCTGGCTCCACAATCGTGCTGCTGTCACTCGTGTCGGCGGCGGCGGGGTTGATTCCGGCACATCGCGCCAGCCGCATCGATCCGATCCTGGCGCTAAGGTATGAGTAGTGAAATGCTGAATGCTGAATTCTGAATGCTGAATGAAGAGCTTCGCTCCCTCAATCAAACATTCAGCATTCAGCATTCAACATTCAGCATTCAGCATTTTCTAGATCCGCCCGAACTGCTTCACGGCTTCCTTGATCGACCGGAACTTCTCGATAAACGGCAGCATGCGGTGCTCGGTGTCGTCGAGTTCCTGTGACTTCTTCAACACCTCCGGCGCCTTTGCCATCGGGATGACCGCCACGCCATCCTCATCGGCGGTGATGATGTCGCCCGGATTGACGCGGACGCCTGCGCAGGTCACCGGCACGTTGACGCCGGTCACTCGATAGTGATTGATCGTCGTGGACGGTGCGATCCCGCGGCTGAAGACCGGGAACTGCAGCTTGCGGATCTGCGGTGTGTCGCGCACTGAGGCATCGATCACCGCACCAGCGAGGCCGCGGTACTTCATGGCCGTCGCCATCAGGCCGCCGATGCCCGCATAATCGAGCCCGTCTTCGAGGACCATCACGTAGACCGATCCGGCTGGAGCGTTGTCGATCGCGTCGAGCATGCCCTGCGAGGCGGCCGATCCTTCCTTGTGTTCCTCTTTTTTCAGCTGCACCGTCACGGCAGGGCCGGCGAATTTCGTCGGAGCCAGCGGCCGCATGTCGTGCGACATGTATCCACGCTGCCCGTAGAGCTGCTCCATCGCGTCTGAAACGGATGCGACTTCGACCGTCCGAAAGCCGTCGACGAGCGAGACCTCGGGTGCCTGGGCGATGAGCCAGACGGCGCTGATGGTGGCGCCGACGCCGGCGAGGAAGACTGCGCGTTTCATCTCGGTATCTGTCCCTTCTATTTGTAGTTCTTGCGGATTTCTTCGAGCCGTTTCTTCAGGTACTCGTCGTATTCCTTCTTGAGCGCGGGATCTTTGGGAGAGCCATAGATTTCGCTGGACTTGTACTTGCCTTCGTCGAACTTCTTTCGCGTCCACTCATCGTGAATGTGAACGATGTCCGCGTTGTCGACCACCTGTTGGACGAGCGCGGGCGGGATGAAGTACACGCCCTCCGAGTCGCCAAACACGAGATCGCCGGGCATGACGGTCGTGTTGCCGATGCGAACCGGGATGTTGATGCCGCTGATCATCACGTTGCCGATGGCGCTTGGATGGGTGCGGCGGAAATATGCCGGCATATCCATCTCGGAGATGCCATCCAGATCGCGGATCGCACCGTCGACGACCAGCCCCCCAGACTTTGTCGCCTTCATGATGTAGTAGAACAGGTTGTCGCCGACGATCGTGCCGTTTTCTCCCTGACCGAACAGATCTACTACCAGCACGTCACCGGGCTGCAGCATGTCGATCGCCGTCTGGTTGTTCATGCGGTCGAGTCCAGCAGCTTTTGCCCGCGCGGTGATGACGCCGTCGAGGTCGGGACGGACCGGCATGAACTGGACCGTGAACGCGCGGCCGACGAGCCTCTTGTTTGGATGAAGAATCTGGAAGCCATCAGCGTACTGGTTCCGGAAGTTCTTGCCGGGCAGCACGGCGAAGACTTCCTCGGCCGACAGCCCGCGCGCACGCTCGATCAAGCCGTCCGGCACTTTCGGGCGGCCGTCGGCGAATCGCTCGAAGGGATTCTGTGCGGTGAGCTCGATCATCTGGTCTTTGGTGAGGGTGAACAGCTGCGCGTGTGAGAGGACAGGCATCAGCACTGCCGTGACCGCCGCAGCAACTGCCAGTCGCGCCCGGTATGCCATCTCCGTGTTCTCCTGTACTTTTGACTTTTAACTTCTCACTTTTAACTTTTATCCGCGAGCGCCGCTTGCATCATGGCGCGCGTATATCCGACGTTGAATGCGTAGCCGGCATACGCGCCGCCACCCGGATACTGCGGCTTGAAGTTGGGCCGCTCGCGATCGTAATCGATGCCGCGCGGATGTTCCGGATAAATGAGGCGGGTGTACTTTTGCCTGATCAGCTCCTTCATCACCGCGAACATGTCGTTCTCGCCCTCGTCGATGAACACCTCGGTATACCGTTCGTACGGCTTCTGGACCTTCACGTTGCGGAAGTGCACGTGGTTGATGCGGTCGCGGGACCCGAACCAGCGGCAGATTTCGACCGGATCGCCGCCCATTTCGCGGGTGACACCACAGTCGAAGGTGATCCCGTTCGACGGGCTGTTCACGATCCCGACGAGCTTTTTCCAGCCGTCGATCGTGCCCATGATCTGCTCCGAGCCTCGACTGATCGGCGCCGGCGGATCGTTCGGATGGAGAGCCAACCGCACACCCGCCTTCTCGGCTTCCGGGACGACCGCTTTGAGGAAGTAGGTGATGTTCGTCCACATTTCGTCGAGCGTGTGCGCGCCTTCTTCAGCGAGCGGTGGCAGCCCTTTCATGCGCTCGTAGTCGAAGCCCGTCCACCCGGCGTTGGCGCGGCCGGTCTCTTCGAAATACCCCTCCATCGCGCGGTGCGCATACCAGTTGTATTCCACGACCGGTAAGCCCACCTTGCCGGCCGCCCTGATCGATTGAATGACCTTGTCGATGTCGGCGTCGCGGTCGGGTCGGTTGTAGATGGCGTTGGGAAAGCCGGAGATCATCAGGTTGGCGAGCGTCAGGCCATTTGCCTTGAGGCGATCCATCACTTCTTGCAGCCGGCTCTCTTCCCAGGGAATGCGCCCGCCACCCGAGATGACGTGCGCCACCCCGAGCTGGCGAATGCGCTGCGCCGACGCCGCAGCCGCTTCGTCCGCCGAAGCCCCCGCGGGCGGTGCGAGGCCGGCTTCCAGGCATATTTTCGGCGTGTCCTTGGCTTCGAAGTGCGGGCGGGACTGCGCGGGCGCTGTCGCGGAGGATGCGCCGGAACTCGCGCCCATCCCCAGCGCCGCTATGCCTGCAGTTTTCAACATCGTCCGTCGCGATGGCCTGGTGTTCACGGCGTGACTCCTTGATGACTTTCGAGAGCCTATCGAGAGCGAACTCGGTGTCAAGGAAAAATGACGTCTGTGTTAAATTCCCGCGCACATGTCTTCATCGCAGAACCTGCCTCGTCGCTTCGGTCTGTTGCACGCGACCGCTCTCAACATGACCAACATGATGGGGGTTGGTCCGTTCATCACCATTCCCTTGCTCATGACCGCCCTCGGCGGTCCGCAGGCCATGCTGGGCTGGCTGGTGGCGCTGCTGATCGTCATCCCTGACGGCATGGTCTGGAGCGAGCTTGGATCGGCGATGCCAGGGTCCGGCGGCAGCTATATCTACCTTCGCGAAGGCTTCGGCCGTGAACGGTGGGGGCGTCTGGCCGCGTTTCTGTTCATCTGGCAATTCATTCTGAGCGGCCCGCTCGAGATTGCGTCGGGCTACATTGGGTTCTCGCAGTATCTCGGCTATCTCTGGCCTGCCTTATCGACGCTCCAGTTCGCGCTGATCGCCGCGGCGGTCGGCGTGCTGAACCTCGTACTGCTGTATCGGCCCATCGGGTCGCTCGGCGCCTTGACGGTGACGCTCTGGGTCGGCAGCCTGCTGACGACCGCGGCCGTCATCGTCACCGGCCTGTTTCATTTCAGTCCCGCGATTGCATTCGATTTCCCCCCGGGCGCCTTCAACTTCTCGATCGGGTTTCTCATCGGCCTTGGGGCGGCGTCGCGGATTGGTATCTATGACTACCTCGGCTACTACGACATCTGCTACATCGGCGATGAAGTAAAGGATCCGGCGCGCGTGATTCCACGCTCGATTCTCACCAGCATCGTGCTGGTTGCGATCATCTATGTCTTAATCAACCTGTCGATCATCGGCGTTGTCCCCTGGCGGGAGTTCGTGCCCGCCGACAGCGACCACCCGAGTTCGAAGTTCATCGTCTCGGTGTTCATGGAGAAAACCTACGGCCGCACGGCGGCGACTCTGTTTACCGCGGCAATTCTGTGGACGGGATTCGGGTCGGTCTTTGCCTTGCTGCTCGGGTATTCCCGTATCCCGTATGCCGCGGCAAATGACGGCTACTTCTTCAAGGCGTTCGGCCGCCTGCATCCAAAGAAACCATTCCCGTACATCTCGCTGTTGGTCGTCGGGGCCGTCTCGATCGCCTGCAGCTTCTTCTCGTTGGGGCTCGTGATCGATGCGCTCATCACCACTCGAATCCTGGTCCAGTTCATCGGGCAGATTGCCGCGCTCACACTCCTTCGCAGACGCGGTGCGGCGCGTCCCGGCACGTATCGGATGTGGTTGTATCCAGTGCCCAGCCTGATCGCGCTGGCCGGTTGGATCTTTGTGTTCGCGACCTCCGATCCCAAGGTCATTCTGTTCGGGCTCGGATCGCTTGCTGCTGGCGTCCTGGTCTTCGGTGTGTGGTCGTGGTTCGCGCAACGCTGGCCGTTTCCTGCTACCGTGACATAGTGTCCCGTCACCGCCAAGCGTGGTGTGCCGTTGCCATCATTGCGTTCACGGCATCGTGGTCCTCCGGGGAGAACGCCGCGCTCCAGCATCTCCAGGCCTCGCGGATGTCGATGGCGTGCCTTTACACCATCGACGCCTATTCCGACGATGCAGACCGGCTGTCTCGTACGCTCGACGAAGCGCTCGACGAAGTCGATCGCATCGATCGATTGATGAGTCACTACAAGCCTGAGAGTCCGCTCTCGAGAATCAATCGCGATGCGGCGGCGTCTCCGGTGACGGTCGAACCCGAGTTGTTCGATTTCATTGCCAGGTCCATCGATTACAGTCGTGAATCGCAGGGTGCCTTCGACATTACGGTCGGACCACTGATGAAGGCGTGGGGTTTCTTCCGCGGCGAAGGCCGCCTTGCCTCGGATCGGGACGTCGAGACCGCGCGAGAGCTCGTTGGTTCGAGCCACGTCGTTCTTGATGCGAGCCACCACACGATTCGATTTGATCGACGCGGCGTCGAACTCGACCTCGGAGGAATCGCAAAAGGGTACGCCGTCGATCGCGTCGTGGGGATTCTGACGGCCGCACACGTCACTGCCGCCCTGGTGAGTGCCGGAGGCAGCACGATCTATGGGCTCGGTGCGCCGCCCGGTCATCCCGGCTGGACCGTGTCGATTCAGGATCCGGTCGACAGCAGGAAGGTCGCGCGCGAGGTCGAACTGAGAGATCGTGCGCTTTCAGTGGCAGGAAGCTCCGAAAAGTCCTTCGAGGTCAACGGCGTCAGCTACTCGCACATCATGGACCCACGCACTGGTCGTCCCGTCCAGGGTGTGCTCAGCGTCGCCGTGATCACAAAGACCGGCACGGAAGGGGATGCCCTCGACGACGCGTTTTTCGTGTTGGGCCCAGACCAGAGTCGCACGTATCTGAAGCGCCTTCGGGATGTGCAAACGTTCTTCTTGTTGCCCGACACTCGACGTGGTTATGTTGTAGTTGAAGAGCACGCGCTGCGATTCATCGCCGCGAGCCGATGGCGAGCGCTGGCGAGCGCTGGCAGGCGCTGGGGATGGGGCCCCAGCGCAAACTGAGAAATGCTGACTAGTCGTTGCGAAGGGACCTGGTTGCTCATGTTGGGGATTGCTGGTGCGACTATCGCTTTAGCCGCGCAGCGTCCCGTCGTCGATTTCGAAGCGATGCCGTTCGCTCCGAGGCACTACGTCGCGTATCGAGCGTCATCTCCGATACAGGTTGACGGCAAATTGAGCGATCCGGCATGGCAGTTCGCGCCGTGGACGGAAACCTTCGTCGACATCGAAGACGATCGACGGCCCCAACCTCGCTTCCGCACACGCGCGAAGATGCTGTGGGACGACAACTGGTTCTACATCGCCGCGGAGATGGAGGAGCCGGATGTCTGGGGGACGTTGACCGAGCGCGACTCGGTCATCTTTCGCGACAACGACTTCGAGGTCTTCATCGATCCTGACGGTGATACGCACGCCTACTACGAACTCGAGGTCAATGCACTCGGCACACCGTGGGATCTGATGCTGATCAAGCCGTACCGCGATGGAGGGCCGGCAATCCACGCGTGGGACATGGCCGGCCTGCAGGCGCGTGTCGACGTCAAGGGCACGATCAATCGACCCGGCGATCGCGACGACGGGTGGACGATCGAACTGGCCCTGCCTTGGACGATTCTGAAAGAGGCTGCGCCGGCGCCTCGAGGAGTTCCCCGGCCCAGCGATCGATGGCGGATCAATTTCTCTCGCGTCGAGTGGCAGATGGACGTCGTCGACGGGAAATATTCGAAACGTCTGCAGACCGGCAGCAACAATCCGCTGCCGGAAGACAACTGGGTCTGGAGCCCGCAGGGCGCTATCAACATGCACATGCCGGAGCGTTGGGGGTACGTGCAGTTTTCAGATCGACCAGCTGGAAAGGAGTCGGTTGCGTTTACCGACGATCCCAACGAGCGGGTCAAGTGGGCGCTGCGGCGTTTGTACTACCGTCAGAATGCCTATCGTGCCGCGCATGGCGCATACGCCACAACGCTCGATGTATTGAACGCTGCGGACATCCGCGTCGACGGCATCGACTTCAAACCGGCAATGGGCATGACCGCCTCAGGTTACGAAATCACCACGCCAGGATTCGACAGTGCGACCGTTCACATCACGCACGACGGCCGCGTGTGGACTTCGAATCGCTGATCACTCATCACTGATCCTGAATCCCGGATCTTTGAATCGCTCATCCTCGGATCGCTGAATCCTCGGATCGCTGAATCCTCGAATCGAACACGAGATTCAGGGACAAGGAGCACGGAGAGTGTGCCAAAGTTCATTCTCCCTTGTCCCTTCTCCTGTTTCACTCTTTGATCCGATCGCAGTGTGACTGTGGCCGCCGCTGGCTGAGGTCGAGTAAAGGACCGTGGTGAGTTCGCACTCTGAGGCAATTGTGCGGGCCTGCAAATGCGGTATCGAACCCGAACGAAGCTGGCAGAACTCAGTAGAACCTTGTAAAAACCAGTAGAACCTGTTCACGTTAACAGGAGCCTGCCACCGTTTCTTCATCGTCCCGCCCTAAGGCTGTCACGCGCCGCTAGTCTCAACGACATAGAGCCAGCGCAGCCATGTTTCTTAGGACGAGGGACAAGATGTTCAGACCAGTTCGAATCCGTCGGCAGCACTCTTACCTCACGGCGAGGGCCTTCGCGCTTTCGCTCGTCGCCATTACTCTCTGCGTTGCCGCGGCGGCGTGCGGCTCGGCAACGTCTCCATCGAGCGTGTCGTCGGTCGCGGTCACGGGTGCGCCGCCGGTCGTGGGATCGACGTCGCAGTACACCGCGACCGCGACGATGTCGAACGGGACGACGGAAGTTGTGACCAGCACCGCAACATGGACGTCATCCGATCCGACGATCGCGACTGTAACACCCGCCGGGCTCGTTACCGCGATCGCTGAAGGCACGGTGACCATTCAGGCGACGTTTGACAACATATCGGGTACCGAGCCGACGACTGTTCTGCCAGCCACCCAGTAGTCCTGCGTCGTTTCCGAACCTGCCCTTGACACACAGTGGCCCAACTGTCATACTGTCCTATGACAGATGGGCCACTGAGATGCGTTTTCAATTAAATTTCAAATCAGCCAAGCCCGTCTACCTTCAGCTCGTGGACCAGGTGAAGTCCGCGGCGGCGTCCGGTGCGGTTCAGCCGGGGGAGCCGTTGCCCTCGATCCGGCCGCTGGCGGAGGAGCTGCGGGTCAACCGGAATACCGTCGCCAAGGCGTACGCCGAGCTCGAGAACCAGCGGGTCATCGAGACGATCGCTGGCAAAGGCTGTTTCGTCCGCGCGGCCGGGTCGCCGTTCAGGAAAGACGTACGTCTCAAGTTGGTCGGCGAGCAAATGGACGACGCCGTGGTGCAGGCGCATCACCTGCAGATCACGAAGGACGAGTTCTTGCGCCTCGCCGAGGAACGATTCGACGCGTTCGAGGAGAAACGGGCACGCGCGGCAAGTTCCTGAGAGCATTATGACGACATCAACTCCCGTCATTCAGACCGATCGACTGATGCGGCGCTACGGCCGCACCGATGCCGTGAACGGGCTCGACCTCCGGGTTGAGCCAGGACGCTGCTATGGCTTCTTCGGTCGTAACGGCGCCGGCAAGACCACGACGATTAAGTGCTTGCTGAACCTGTTGCGGCCAACCAGCGGCGACGTGAAGCTGTTTGGACTCGATCCAGCCCGCCACGAGGTCGCGGTGAAGTCTCGCCTGGCCTACGTGCCGGATCATGTCGCCTTCTATCCCTGGATGACCGTGCGTCAGACGCTGGACTACCTGGCATCGTTCCGCGCGCGCTGGAATCGGGATACCGAGCAGGGGCTGCTTCAGCAGTTTCGTCTCGACCCGACTCAGAAAACTCGTCATCTGTCCAAGGGGCAGCGCACTCAGGTTGCGCTCGTGGCGGCTGTGTGCCCGGAGCCCGATCTGCTCGTTCTGGATGAACCGACGTCGGGGCTCGATCCCATTGTCCGGCGCGAGTTTATTCAGACGGTGATCGGCGCCTACCAGGATGGCGACCCGGGAAACCGCACGGTGTTCGTGTCCACGCACCTGATCTCCGAGTTCGAAGGGCTGATCGACGAGTTCACGATCATCGAAGGCGGTCGCAACGCGCTGACGATGTCGGCCGACGTCGCACGCGAACGCTATCAGAAGATCCACGCGAGATTTGCGACGGAGCCAGCCGCGATCGACTTCGGCAGTGCACGTTTGCTTCGGCAGCGAGGCCGCGAAATCGAGCTCGTCGTCAACGGCGATGCTGGCGAGGTCATGGAGCGCATTCGGGCGCGTGCGCCCGAATCGGTGACGACCGAATCACTGAGCCTGGAAGAGATCTTCGTCACGACCCTTCAACCTCAGAGAGCGGTCGCATGATCGCGGCTCGTGTGATTCCAGCCGGCGTCTCGAAAGAGGTGCGCGCACTCTTGCCGCTGTGGCTCGGCTGCATCGTCGTGGTATGGGCAGGAGGGCTTGCGGACGGAAGCGGGATGTTCCTCCGCGTTGGCTTCGTGATGTATGTCGTCGGGTCCTTGGCGCTGGGTGCGCTCTCAGTCGGTCACGAGTACACGAATCACACGCTGCCGCTGCTGCTGTTGGTGCCAACCTCACGCCGCAGGATTTTCGCGATCAAGACCAGCGTGCTGCTGGCGATGCTCGTCGTGCTTGCGGGTGTGGCGCTGGCGAGGCTGCCTGTTACCTCTGCCGGACGGGAGATGCAGGACACGGCTGTCGTCGGCGGGATGTCATTCCTCGGCGGGGCCTTCCTTGCCCCCTGGCTGACGATGCTCTGCCGTAATCCAATCGCCGGAGCGTTCTTCGCCCTCTCAATTCCGGCGGGGCTGCTGCTGGGCAGTGAAATCTTCTCGATTCTGTTGTTGGCGGACGCGGGTACCGCGGCCGGCGAGCATGTCCGCATGGAAATCTTCTGGAGCGGCATGGTGGTTGTGTCAGCGATCGGAGCGTTCTTCAGCTGGCGGAGCTTTCTGAAATTACAAGCCATTGAAGGGCCCCACGCCGATCTCGCACTGCCACACTGGTTCTCGCGTTCAACAGCTCACGTCAGTGTGGACGCGCGTCGCGGTTCTCCGGTGTGGATGCTTGTTTCGAAAGAACTCCACCTGCAGCAACTCACCTTCATGGTGTCGGCTCTTTACGTCTGCGGGTGGGCCGCGATCCTGTTGACGTGGCACTCGACCATCATGACCATCGATCAAACATTTCTGATCATGACGGTGGTTCATGGCAGCATCGTCGCGCTGCTTGCCGGCTCGCTGGCGAGCGCCGAAGAGCGTCAGCTCGGCACGTTGGACTGGCAGCTGCTCTTGCCGATGTCCGCGGCACGGCAATGGGTGATCAAGTGTGGGGTGGTGCTTGGAGTGGTCGTCGTCCTTGGCCTGGCGCTGCCGGCGCTGCTGGCCGTTCTGAAGCCGTCAATCGAGCCGATGCGCATCAATTGGGGGTTCGCGGCCACTCTTCTGATCGGAGCAGCCGTCAGCCTTTACGTATCGTCTCTCTCTGGCAGCGGTCTGAAGGCGCTGCTGATTGCGGTCCCGGCCGCCTTTGCCGTGCTGCCGGTTCTGGCTGTCGGCGAAGGCGCTGCCTTTGCCCTGGTCGGTCTCGTGCGCGTGCCCAGTATTCGTGTCAGTCCGTTGGCTGGTTTCGACGACAGGGTCCTCGCACTCGAAGCTGCTGTCCTGATCGCACTGCTTCTGCGATTCGCGTTAATTAATCACCGATCCCTTGACGGCAACGTCAAGCGGGTATGGCGTCAGCTAGGACTGGTCCTCGGCGTCATGACGCTGAGCGCCATCACCTTCACGGCCGCGCAGACGCTGCTCCGACGGTAAGGGTCTCGGTGGCCCACAGTCGCCCACCGAGGGACGTGTAGAATCCCCACACGGCAAGCGCGACGACGATGCCGAGGAGGACCAGCATGTTGCCGAAATACCACGCCGAACCGTCAAGCGTGGCCGTGATATTCATCAGCATGTCCGTCACGAAGTGACCGACGGCGTAGGAGAGCAAGCCCCACCTGACCACGACAACAGCGCCGCTTCCGAAGTAGAGAAAAGTCATCAGCCCGGCAATCAACGGACGCTCCTGGTTTCCCAGCAAATCCAGCAGCATGAAGAGTCCGGCAAATCCCAGCACTGCCGCCCATTCCCGGCGAAGGACGACGCGCAGGACGAACAGGAGAAAGAAGAAGAACAGCACATTGCGAATCGCGTTGGGCGCACTTTCCAACATCACGCCCAGCGTCGGACGGAGCCCTGACAGCAGTGCAACCTCGCCCGGGAAGTCGGAGAGGGCGCGGCCGCCGCTCGTCAGATCAAGCACTCTGATCATCAAGGTCCACGCCACGCCGAGCGCAACTCCCAGCAGCACGTCACGGCCAACGACGGGATCGCGGAGACGGCCGGTCAGCACATTGGTCCAGGAGACGAGCACCTGCGGCCATCGTCTGCGGACAAACGGTTCCAGAGCCATATAAAGCGTCCACAGCAGGAAGCCGTTGAAGACGGTTGTGCAAATCGCCAGGAGCAGCATGGCGAACAGGCCGAGCGAGGCGACGAGATGGACCTCGCAGATCCAGAGCGCCAGCATGATCGCCGTCGTGAAAACGGCCAGGCGCGCCGCGCCGCGGCGATCGCCACGTCCTGCCCGGAGATTGCTGCGAGCCAGCAGGGCGGCGCCTACGAGAACGCCCGCCACGACTATGCACAGGATGATAATCGTCGCGTTTTGGCCTCTTGGCGAAGGCTCAGACATACGCCAGGGCTTCAGCCAGGGGCCCGACACAAGAAAACCAACCGGGCGCCCGCCAAGCGCGGCGGCCTCCACTCGTAATGGTCTTCCGCTCTCAGGCCACGTGCCGGTCCATGCGGCGCGAGTGTCCGACGTCGCGAGCCAGTTCCAGATCGGACCGGCGGGCTGCAGCTTCGTGGCATCGAGCCCCGCGAGCGAGAAGAGCGGGCTCCAGTCGATGTGAGCCGCAGGCGTGGGTGACTCCTGCCGTTGAGGGGGAATGGTCTCGAAGTACTTCAATCGGCCGCGATAGTCCATTTCCACGGCGGCCATGCCGGACATGACCGGCGCCGGATCGTCCTGAGTGACGATGCCAGGCGTCAGCAGATCCGAGTGAAACTGTACGCCCGTCAGCGCATCGGGACTTTGTCGGTACCAGAATTCAAGCGGGGCAGGAGCCTGCGAAAGGACCGTGTCCCAGTTCGCCGCCGGCTTGTCATTGTTGCGGATGTATTTGACCAGATCGGTGTTCCACGAGAAGCGATACGCCTGATCCGTTCCGCGCACCGGGTATCCAAGCCGCGTGAGCGCGTCACGAGCTTTCTGCGCAAGAACGTCTGCGTTGTACTCGGGGTGCAATCGATCGAACGGACTGGTGCGGAGCGCGAGCGCGAACGCCACGGCAGTGCCCACGAGGACGGCCACCAGCGTTGGCCAGGCCACTCTGGGTCGCAGCCCTGCGCCCTCGCCCGCAGCCGCGACCATTTCGGGCGACGGCGTCTCTCCAGCCGCGAGCGCCGCGGCGAGCGGGTCGCCGCCCGGCAACGAAGCGGAGACGGCGAGCGCCGACGAAGGACGTTGATCGGGATTTGGTTCGAGGCATCTCAGGATCGCGCGTTCGATCGCGGGATCCATCGCGCTCACCGTGGAAGACGGCGCCGCAATCGTTCGCGACTGATGCTGACTCTGAAGTTCGGCGATGGTGGTCGCGTTGAACGCGCGTCGGCCGGTGAACAGCTCGTACATCACGAGGCCGAGCGCGAAGATGTCGCTGCGAGCCGTCACTTCGCGGCCGAGCAGCTGCTCGGGAGCCATGTAGGCAGGCGTGCCGGCGCGCACGTCATCGACCTTGCCGAGGGACGCCAGGCCGAAGTCCATGACCCGCACTCTTCCCGCGTCGTCCAGCATGACGTTCGCCGGTTTCAGATCGCGATGGACGACGCCGCGCTGGTGCGCGGCCGCAAGCCCCGCGCACAGCTGACGCGAGATATCGAGTGCCTTGTCGTCGGAGAAACGGCCGAACCGGCGAAGAGACGTCGCGAGATCTTCACCATCCACGTACTCCATCGACAAGTAGAGCAAGCCGCCCGACTCGCCGATGTCGTAGACACGGCAGACGTTGGGATGGGAAACCTGGCGGGCGGTGCGGACTTCGTTGTGGAACTGCGCAAGCCGGGTCGAATCGTGGCGGAGCGCTTCGGGCAGGAACTTCAACGCGACCGGTTGCCCGAGGCGCAGATCGTCCGCCCGGTACACTTCACCCATGCCGCCGCGCCCAAGCAGACCAATGATCCGGTATCGCTCGTCAAGCACCGCGCCCGGAGCAAACCTCCCGTGGTTGATCGAGTCCGATGTTGTCAGCCACCCGCTCGACGACGAAGGTCCACTCGAAGCGGGGCGAGCCGTTGATCCGGCCGGAGCCAGTACGGTCTCCGCCTGCGGCGAGGCCATCGTGATCTCGGCGTCGGTTGGGCGTCCGCACGTGGAGCAGAACCGCGCGTCGTTGGGTACACTCGCGCCACAAGTTGGACAGGGCACCGTTGGATTCTACCTGCGTTCAAAGTGCATATCGTCGGGATCCGTTATCCGGGATCCGTGGCTGGGAGCTCTGAACTGGACGCTGGAAACTGTTGTTCAAATGAGCAGCTCGTAATAGATGAGCGGGACTGCCCGGTAAGCCTTCCGGCCAACCTCGTGGAAACCGCATTTCACGTAGAAGCCGCCCGCGCCCGAGAGCGTGTCGAAGGCATCGAGGCGAATTGCGTCCGCCGGCCAGGCCGCTGCGATGCGTGCGGCCTCGGCGAGCAGCGCACGCCCCACTCCGGTTCGCTGGTGGGACGGCGCTACTGCCATGTTGGTGAGATAGAGTGGATGCTGACTTCGTGCGAAGTAGGCGGGATCGATGGCCCATGGCTTCCGCGTCGCGAGCGTCATCGTTCCCAGCAGCCCCTCGCGGCCCCGGGCGACGTACACGACGGCGCCTCGCTTCATGTCGGCAACGACGCCCCGGTCGGAGCAATGGCCGGACCCGTAGTTCCTGCCGTATTGCGTAGTCAGATGGTCTGCGGCGTCATTGCGGAGGAGGGCAACCGCCGGCGCCAGTCCCGCCATTGCTCGTTCAATTAGCACGGTCACCTTGCATTCGGGCATGAAACGACAAACCGGCCCGGGGATGCAACTGCAGCCAGGATCTCGACGAGAGGACGAGCGAACCGCTGGGGACTGTCAACCACGGGAGGATGGCCAGCGTTTCGATCGGTGAATGCGGACCTTGCTCTGCCGCAACCGTTCGGCTGTCAGCAGTCGAGGCGACTTTATTCACCGGTACCGATGTCTTTCGTCGCCTCGGAATTCCGCGTCCAGACCCCGAGGCGACGATTTCAGCGTGAATTCGGTTACGCCGGACGCGTCCGCTACCCAGACGACGGGGCATGGTCCTTGCCAAATCTGGCGCGGTCCCGCGCTCTCGCAATCATCGAGCCCGCTTGGGGTTTTTGTTCGACGCCCCGACAGACGGGGTGGCTCAATGCCCCTTCTGAACGTTCATGTCATGCGAATTGGCCGCCGGTAAGCCCATGTAAATGAGGACACCTCGCATGTCACTTCACCTGTCCGTCCGCAAAATCCTGGCGGTGCTTGCGCTCGGAATCGCCATCCTCGCGACCCAGATGTCGGGCCGTGCGGCGCCCGGAACAATCGCAGCCTACAGCTTCTCCGAAGGGACGGGCACGACCACCGGCGACCGCTCGGGGAACGGCATCACCGGAACCCTACATAGCGCCAGCTGGGGAACAGGAAGCAATGGCGGAGGACTGATCTTCAACGGCACGTCGGCCTACGTCGACCTCGGCAATTCGGCTCCGCTTCAACTCACAGGGAGCCTCACAGTGTCCGCGTGGGTGAACGAGAACGCCAACGTTGGCGATGACGGCATCATCATTTCCAAATCAAACGGTGTCAGCGGATGGGAGCTCAAGTCGAGTCCTGACACGGGATCTAGGACCTTTGCGATAGCGGTGTATGGAGCGGGCAATACGTACAATGCCCGCTATAGCACCACCGTCCGGGCTTTGAATACGTGGTACCACGTTGCTGGTGTGTACAACGCGGCCGCCGGAACGCTGGACATCTATGTCAACGGGGTGCTGGACAACGGCTCGCTGTCCGGCAGCGTCCCGTCGGCAATATCCAATCCGTCCGTCAACGTCAACATCGGCCGACGGGAAGCGGGTTTCCATATCAGCGGAATACTCGACGATGTTCGTTTGTATGGCCGTGCACTCTCGGCGGCGGAAATCGTCGCCGACATGAATACGTCGGTGGATGGCACCAGCGATACGATTGCGCCATCGGTTCCGACCAATCTCACGGCAACCGCCGTGTCTTCGTCGCAGATCAATCTGAGCTGGACGAAGTCTACGGATGACACCGGTGTGGCCGGATACAAAATCTTCCGTGACGGTTCTCTGATCAACACGTCGCCGACAAACTCATATTCTGATACCGGTCTGATTTCGTCGACGACCTACACCTACATGGTGTCGGCCTACGATGGCGCGACGAATGAGTCGGCTCCGTCCAGTCCCGTCTCGGCGACGACATCGGGACCCGCTGGTGACACGACGCCGCCAACGGTCTCGATGACGGCTCCCGTCAACGGCGCAACCGTGGCCGGTACGTCTACCACCGTCACCGCAACCGCCTCGGACAATGTCGGCGTGTCTGGCGTCCAATTCCTGCTGGACGGCGCGAGTCTCTCGACCGAAGACACGACTTCACCCTATTCGTTCACTTGGAATACGACCACGGCGAGCGATGGCGCGCACACGCTTTCCGCGCGCGCGCGCGATGCAGTTGGAAACAGCACAACCGCGACAACGGTAAACGTGATCGTCGACAATCAGGCGCCGACCGGCAGTGTGATCATCAACGGTGGCGCAGCCGCGACGAACACGACGAGCGTCACTCTCACGCTTGCGGCATCAGACGCGTTGAGCGCGGTCACGCAGATGAGATTCTCGAATACAGGATCGTCTTATTCGACCGCCGAGGCGTATGCGCCAACCAAGGCGTGGACGCTCTCCAATAGCGCAGGGACCAAAACCGTATACGTTCAATTCAAGGACGCTCCCGGCAACTGGTCGACGGCCGCGACGGACACGATCGTCCTTGACACCACGGCGCCGACGATTTCCGCCGTGTCATCGTCGAACATCACCGATGTCGCGGCGACTGTTGGCTGGACGACCAGCGAGGCCGCGACGTCTCAGGTCGAGTACGGGGCCACCGTTGCCTACGGCCAGACGACGGCGATCGACAACACGCTCGTCAGCGCTCACAGCGTGGTCATTGCCGGACTTCAGCCGTCCACTCTTTACAACTACCGCGTGCGCTCCAAAGACGCGGCCGGCAATGAAAGGATTGGCACCAACGCGACCTTTACAACGAAGACGACCACGGACACTGTACCGCCCACTGTTCCGACAGGGCTATCGGCGACTGGTGTGTCGGTTTCGCAGATCGACCTTTCCTGGATTGGGTCGACCGACAACGTAGGCGTCACGGGATATCGCGTCTTCCGAAATGGGGCTCAGGTCGCCACCGTCACGAGCGGCAATTCTTATTCGGATACGAGTCTGACCGCCGCCACTTCCTATTCGTATACGGTGTCAGCACAGGACGCCGCCAATAACAGCTCTGCTCAATCGGCTCCGGCCAGCGGCAGCACCTTGCCCGACACGGTGTCCCCAAGCGGACCGACAGGCCTCACCGCCACGACAATCTCTTCCTCCGTGATCGCCCTTTCATGGCCTGCGTCCACCGATAACGTTGCTGTCGTCGGTTATGACGTCTTCAGAGATGACGTCAAGGTGGGGACGGTCACGACGCCAGGATACGGCGATTCGGGCTTGAGCGCGTCGACGTCCTACGCGTATTACGTCATTGCGTTTGATCTGGCCGGGAACCGTTCGGTGCCATCGCCCGTGGCGAAGGCAACGACACAGGCGCTCGATACGACGGCGCCGACGGTCCCGACGGGAGTCACCGCGCAAGCGGTGACGACGTCTCAAGTCGATCTGTCCTGGCAGTCCTCAACGGACGACGTCGCTGTGGCCGGGTACAAGGTCTTCCGGAATGGGACCCAGGTAGCAACGGTGACTACCGGAACGACGTACAGCGATCCGGGGTTGTCGGCAAACACGACGTACACCTACAGCGTGTCAGCCTATGACCTCGCGGGAAATCAGAGCGCGGCCAGCTCTCCGGCTTCGGTAACGACGCCGCAAAGCACGCCCTCCATGGTGCCCATGCCGTTGATAAGTCGATTCCCCGGCGTCAACGCCTTTGCCAGCAACGATCTGACAGGCACCGCGACAGATTTCGGCGCAAACCGCGGACGAGACAACGTGTACGACGGATGGGGGCACTACTGGGATCCTCTGGGCCTCGGATATCCGGCGTGGTTGGCTTATGACCTGTCCGGCGTGCCGGTCAATCAGCGCAAGCAGGTCCTGGTCGCGTGGTACAACGAGACCGACGGGTACAACAGCGCCTCCAACCTCACGACGCCTCTGAGCTATAACGAGCCCGGCGACTACGTCATCGAGGCAAACCCGGCCGCGGGGAGTACCGCCGGAGCGCCCTCGACGGGTTGGGTCGCCTTGGTAACGGTCACCGGCAACACTGTGCATTCGCGTTCGCACATCGTTGATCTCACCGGCTACAACTGGATTCGATTCCGCTCGACGAGAGGCGCGGCGGCCAATCAGCCGGGAAACACCGACGTTGAGATCAAGCTCGAGATATACGATGCCCATCTTGGAAACACCAATTCCTGGGCTTTCCTGGGCGACTCGATCACCAACGGAGGCATGAATCACCTTGAACATGGCGATATGAACTTCGCGCAGCGCGTCAACGCCTCGGTTCCCTCGCACTTTCCGATGTACGAGAATGCCGGCCAACCGTTCGATCGTGGCATCGACGAGGGCATGACCCGTCTCAACACGCTGCTGGCAAATACGAAAGCCACTTACATCGGCATCTCTTACGGCACCAACGATGCCGGCGGCACTGCGCCGAACGACTACAGCTTCTATAACGCATACAAGGCGATGGTCGACGTTGTGCTCGCCTCGGGGCGAATCCCCGTGATTCCCACGATTCCATGGACGGCCCAGCAACCATGGCAGAACAACGAAGGTGATCCGATCACCGGGTCACAATTCACGCTCAACAGGCAGCTCGCGAAATTGAAGGCCGACTATCGTGCTCTTGGCAAAACGATTGTCGACGGGCCGGACTTGTGGACCTTCTTCAAGAACAATCCCAGCCTCATCGGAAACGGAGATATCCATCCGACGGCTGCGGGATATGTGGCGATGCGTAACCAATGGGCGCAGGCGGCAATCGCCAACACCATCCATATCGACACGGCGCCGCCCTCAGTTCCGACACAATTGGCAGCCGTTCCGCTGTCGGTGTCGCAGATCGCGTTGTCGTGGGCAGCATCGACCGATGATACGGGGGTGGTCGGGTACAGGGTATTCAGGAACGGTCAGCAGATCGCGTCGGGGCCGGCGACGTCGTTTACCGACACCAACCTCCTGCCGCAGACAACGTACAGCTATGCCGTGCTTGCAGTTGACGCGGCCGCCAATGCTTCGGCGCTTTCAGCAGCGGTTAACGGCACAACGCTGGCGGACACCACACCTCCGACAGTGCCGGGGAACCCCACCGCGACGGCCGTGTCAATGTCACAGATCAATCTGGCCTGGTCCTCGTCCTTGGACAACGTCGGAGTCACCGGATACCGCGTCTATCGCGATGGGAATCAAATCGCCACGACACCGACGACGAACTACTTCGACACCGGCCTATTGACGTCGACGACGTATAGCTACGCCGTCGCTGCCTACGATGGCGCCGGGAACCTTTCGGCACAGTCGTCCTCGGTGCAAGCGACAACGCTTTCCGGTGCGGACACTGCGCCGCCGACAGTTCCGACTGGTCTGGAGGCGTCCAACGTGACGGCCAACACTGTCGTTCTAAGTTGGACTGCGTCCAGTGACAACATCGCGGTAACCGGGTACCGCGTGTTCCGAGACGGTTCGCAAGTCGGTACAACCGCTCAGACGACCTACCAGGATTCTGGCTTAAGCCCGTCTACGCTTTACTCGTACAGGGTCGCGGCGTATGACGCGGTTCCGAACGTGTCGGCTCAATCGGCCGTCTTGGACGTCACGACAGGTTCGGCCTTGTCAGGGCTGATCGCGGGCTATGGTTTCAACGAGGGATCCGGGACTACTACGAGTGACGCCTCCGGGAACCGCTTGACTGGTACGCTCAGCGGTGCGACCTGGACGACCGCCGGGAAGAGCGGCGCCGGTCTCGTATTCAATGGCACGAACTCGTTTGTCGATTTGGGCACTCCGACTGCCCTGCAGATCACCGGCAGCTTGACACTCACAGCATGGGTAAAGGAATCGGCGAACGTTGGAGACGACGGGACCATCATTTCGAAATCGAACGGTGCGGCCGGCTGGGAACTGAAATCCAGTCCGGATCTCGGCAACCGAAATTTTGCCATCGGTGTGTACACGTCTGGGGGCGGTTACGTCGGGCGCTACAGTACAACCGTGCGAGCCCTCAACACCTGGTATCACGTTGCTGCGGTGTATGACGCTGCGGCACGGACTCTGAATATTTACGTCAACGGCGTTCTCGACAACGGTTCGCTCGTTGGAACGGTCCCCGCATCGCTCGTGAATCCTTCTGTCAACGCGAACATTGGTAGAAGAGCCGCCGGATTCAATATTCAGGGCACGCTGGACGACGTGCGTGTCTACAATCGAGCGCTGGCAGCGTCGGAGATTCTGACGGTGATGAACGCCCCGTACTGATAACCGAAGAGCGGAGCGACCAACGCGTTAGTCGACGCAGCCACTCTCGACACGCTAGCCCAGAATCCTGGGTCATCCACACGCACGTATCCTAACCAGACCCTCCGTTTCAAACCGCGTCAAACCGCACGAACCTTGTCCAAACTGCGCCTTCGTGAGAGAAATAGGAGGTATGTCCATGCCAGTAGAAGTGCGCCTGCGGGTGCCGAACATGAAAGTCCGCGCTTTGGACGAGAACGGATATCCAATCGACCACGCATCCATGCGTTTCCGAAAAGTCATTGAGGTCCCGAAGATTCCCAAGGCGGACGAAGTGCTCGATCTTGAGACGAATTCCGGCCGAACACTTCAGGCGAGAGTCGTGCGGGCCGACTGGAACGAAGGCCTGGGACTGTTTGTGTTGTCGTGCCAGTACGCCAACCGATCGATCACAGCCGAAGAATATGGAGCGCTCGCCAGCGACCCGGGCTGGCAGTTGAAGCACCTTCTGGAGTAGCCATGAAATGTTGAATGCTGAATGCTGAATGAAGATCTCGAGCTCTTGCATTCAACACTCAGCATTCAACATTCAGCATTTCTTATCGCTCCATGAACTCCGCATGCATCAGGCGCACTGCCTCCTCGAGCCTGCCGCGATCAATAAGCCAGGTGGTCCTGAAGGACGACGTTGACAGCCCCTGCGGCGCGATCCCGTGGTTTCGCAGGCACCTCGAACCCCGCCGCACGTTCGCATAGGTCGCATTGATGCCGGCGCCGACAACGCTCAAGGCGCCGAGGCCGTCGGAAAGGCGTGTGGCCTCACCGAAGGCTGCGGCGAGAGCGCGACGTACCCGGTCCTCGTTGTGCAGGTTTTCGCGTGAGACCACGAGTGTTGCCGCGTCGGCTGCCGTCCCGATGGAGGTCACGTGCAATTGCTTGCCGCTGACGCCGCAGTCGTCGAGCACCTCGACGAGCCGCTCGGCGTTGGCGGTCGCTTGGAGCACGAGGATGTCGCGCTCACTCGCGACGCCGGCGACCGTTCCGGGCAGGCGAGGAGCGTGGCGGCGAACGACCGTGCCATCAGACGTCGGATCGACACCAGGAAGAGCAGAGGCCGTCGCTCGCGCGTAAATCGCGATCCCCTTCTCCTTGGCGAACTCCACCGCCTGCGCGTTCAGGACTTTGGCGCCGGCCTCGGCCAATTCCTGCGTTTCTTCGTAGGTCAACGCGCCGACCCGGCGTGCAGCCGGCACGACGCGCGGATCGGCGGTGTAGACGCCGTCAACGTCCGAACAGATTTCGCACCACTCGGCGCCCAGTGCGGCCGCCATCGCGACCGCCGTCGTATCGCTTCCGCCGCGGCCGAGCGTCGTAACCTCGCGGCGATACGAGACCCCCTGGTAACCGGCAATCACGACCACACGTCCGCGCGCAAGTTCATCCTGAACGCGGAACGGCCTGACTTCGATGATGCGCGCGTCGACATGACGATCGTTGGTAATGATGCCGGACTGGCTGCCGGTGAAGCTGATCGCGTCGCCGCCGAGTTCTTTGATCGCAAGCGACAGCAGCGCCATCGAGATGCGCTCACCGGCCGACAGCAACATGTCCAGCTCACGGCGATCCGGATTCGTCGCGACCTTGCGCGCGAGCGCCAGCAGCTCGTCCGTCGTGTCACCCATTGCTGAGACCACCACGGCGACGTCGTACCCCGCCGCTTTCGTCCGCATGATCCGCTCGGCGACTTGCCGGATGCGCGTAACGTCCGCAACGCTACTGCCGCCGTATTTCTGAACGACGATCGCCATGGGGGAGATCATACCAATTGGTGAATTGGTGAATTGGTGAATTGGCGAATTGGCGAATTGGTGAATTCGAGATCTATATTTGGTGCGACAATGTCGCCCTTCAAGAAGGAGGGCCGATGACGGCGACGGTCCAGTCTCGGAGTGCGGTGACGACTCGGGACCAGCGGCGGGATGGGCTCGAACAGCCTGCGGCGGCTGCTCGCCGAATCGATTCGCTCGATTTCGTCCGCGGGCTGGTCATGGTGCTCATGGCCATTGACCACGTGCGGGTGTATTCCGGCGTGCCCGCCGGCGGTCCGACGGCAGGCATTTTTCTCACGCGCTGGATCACTCACTTCTGCGCGCCAGCATTCGTCTTCTTCGCCGGGACGGCCGCGTACCTGCAAGGACAGAAGCTCTCCAGGCCCGACCTCGCTCGGTACCTGATGACGCGCGGTCTCCTGCTGGTCGCGCTGGAGTTGACGGTCATCCGCGCCTCATGGACCTTCGGGTTCGATTACTCTCAGTTCCTGCTGGCCGGCGTGATTTGGATGCTCGGCTGGTGCATGGTGCTGCTTGCGGCGCTGATTTGGCTTCCGGTCCGCGCCATCGGCATTCTCGGCTTGGTGATCATCGTCGGGCAGAACGCGTTTGCGGCGATCGGCGGTGCATTGCCGCAGGCCGTGCATCCGCTGTGGGAGTTCATCTATCCCATCGGCAGTGAAGTCCGTCTTGGGGCCACCGGCCCGACAGTCACGGTGCTCTACACAATCATCCCGTGGATTGGCGTGATGGCTGCCGGATACTGGTTCGGAACAGTCATGATTCGCTCGGATGTGGGACGCCAGTGCGTCCGGATCGGATTTGCCGCGACGCTATTGTTCGTGGTCGTCGGCGGCCTGACGGCGGTGATGCAGGGCGGTGCGTCGGACGGACCGCCTGTGTGGATCCGCGTTCTGAATCAACGCAAGTACCCGGCGTCACCGTTGTTCCTGTTGATGACGCTGGGACCGATGATTGCCTTGATCCCATTCGCCGAGCGGGTGCGCGGCAGGTTCGCGCAGGTGCTCACCACGTTTGGGCGCGTGCCGATGTTCTACTACCTGCTCCATATCCCACTCATCCACGCGCTCGCGCTCATCGTCTGGCGCGTTCGCGACGGCGCGGCGCACGGTGAGCGCTTCGCGACGGCGCCGTATGTGTCCATTCCCCCAGGTCAGCGCTGGAGCCTGCTGCTCTTGTACGCGGTGTGGTTCCTCGCGGTCGCGATCCTGTATCCACTCTGCCGTTGGTATGCCGGGGTCAAGGCGCGACATCCGGGCAGCTGGTTGCGGTATATGTAGGAGCGCATGCGTGTCAGCGGACGAGACGGAGGAGACGGAACAGGCTTTCAATGGGCGACGTGGCTGAGCCTGCAATGTTCGCCTTCATCGCGGCCGAATTGACAGTATTTGATAAGTGGTACGTCCGCTACAGCATCGCGAGTCATGGCACTCGCTGACCTACCCGACATCAACAAGATCACATCAAGAATCATCAAAGCGGCGATAGAGGTGCATCGGACTCTGGGGCCTGGCCTCTTTGAGTCTGTGTATCTTGCGTGTCTGTTGCACGAATTGCGGGAGGCCGGGCTGCGTCAGTGCACTGTGCGCAGCTAAAGACGTATCTGGCCCTGACTGGCTGCCGCGCCGGCCTGCTGATCAACTTCAATGTTCCGGTTCTGAAGGACGGTCTCACTCGCGTATTGAGCACAAAGAATTGATCTCGATGCCTCGGCCCGGGCAGCGGCGTCCGCCGCCGCCGGCCTTCGGCCGGCATACAGGCGGACAGAGAAGCCCAGATACAAACGGCTCATGAGCAAGTGCCGCTTGTATCTGGGCTTCTCTGACCGCCTGACGCGCGAAGCGCGTGGCGGCGGGCGCGACCGGTAGTTGCGGTCAATGGGACTCG
>Ga0207701_10000672_pt1 | contig 35652 bp, 23 predicted proteins | sample KBSSwiSSwithPhiX_FD_184294 | JGI IMG/M metagenome (GOLD analysis project Ga0207701, IMG submission 184294) | Switchgrass rhizosphere bulk soil microbial communities from Kellogg Biological Station, Michigan, USA, with PhiX - S5 (SPAdes) (version 2) | ecosystem: Environmental > Terrestrial >... | reverse complement strand
ACGTCGAAGTCGTGAGCGACAAGGGCGAAACGTCGCATCGCTCTCTCATCTACACCGACTACTTCCCGCGCGGCGCCGTGCCGACCGACACGTGCCCGCTGCACGGGGCGTCGCTCCTGAACCGCTTCGCGGGCCTCTTCAAGAGCGGACACGTCGAGGGCACGCCTGTGCCCGCCTCGGCCGTCGGTGCCGCGCCACCCGCTGATGCGGGCGTCACCGAGGCAGTGGCTCGGGGCACCACCGCGACGGCGACCATGGATAAGGCAGAACCTGCCGTGAAGAAACGGGGCTTCTGGGGACGTCTGTTCGGCCGCCGCGACAAGGCGCAGGCGGTGGAGCCGTCGCCGAAAGGGCCCTGACCCGCGTGCTACGATCGCGGCAAGGAACCGATGCCCTTCCGCGATCTCGCCGGAAACCGCACCGTGCTCGGTCTGCTGGCGCGCGCGATTGACGCGGGCACACTTCCTCCAAGTCTGATCTTCGGCGGCCCCGAGGGCGTCGGCAAGCGCCAGGCCGCGCTCGCCCTTGCACAGGCGCTCAACTGTCTGACGCCGGCGCGCCCCGCGCCGTGGCCCGACGCGCCGTCGGCGCCGCCGCTGGCCATCGACGCCTGCGGCACGTGCGCGATCTGCTCGCGGATCGCGCGGCAGATACACCCTGACGTTCTGGTCATCTCGCCCGAAGAAACCGGCAACATCAAGATAGACGTCGTTCGAGAGGTGCTTCGAAAAGTGGGCTTCAAGCCCTTTGAAGCGCGCCGGCGCGTCGTCATCTTCGACGCCGCCGAGGGCCTGCTGACCGATTCGCAGGACGCGCTGCTCAAGACGCTCGAGGAGCCGCCGCCCGGATCCGTGCTCGTGCTGGTCACCGCGCAGCCAGGACAACTCCTGCCGACGGTGCGCTCGCGGTGTCCCACAGTGCGTTTTGCGCCGCTGGCGACGTCGGCGGTCATCGACTGGCTGATGACGCACGAGGGGCTGGCCGAACCGCAGGCCCGGGCGATTGCGTCCGTCGCGCGAGGCAGCCTCGCCGCGGCGCGCGAGGCTGCGAGCGAAGCGGAAGGCCAGGAGGGGTACCGCGCGGCCGCTGTCCGCGTGCTCCAGCAAGTGTCCGATGCCGGCGATGCCCGCGGCCGGCTCGAGGCAACCCGGGATATCGTGGGCAAGGGCAAGGGATCGGGCGCGAGCGAACGCGACTCCCTGGCCAATCATCTGCACGCGCTGGCCGCGCTGTTGCGCGATCTGGCCGTGCTGGCAACCCGTGCGGACGTCTCCGCCGTGGTCAACGTCGACCTGGTCCCGGCGCTCCAGTCGGTCGCCAGGTTCTTCGACCGCGAGCGGATCCTCCGCGCGTTTACGGCAGTCGACCGCGCGCTCGGCGCGCTCGAACGCAACGCCAGTCCGAAGACCGTCGCGGACTGGGTGGTCCTGCAGCTCTAGGCAGGTGCGCCGGCAGCCGGCGCAGGCGTGAGCGGGCAGAGCAGCGCAGTCGCGGCCTATAGATAGGACTCGACGTGGATGCTTCCCCGCGCGCAGTCTCCGTACGGTTTGGTCCAGCCGGCCGCCTCCAGGCCTTCCTCCTGTCCGAGCCCGCCGATCCGCCGCTTGCCGCGCGCGAGGACGTCATCGTCGCGACCGAACATGGGCCTGACAGCGCAAAAATTGAAGCCGTCCCGCAGGCGGTACTCGACAGGCGCCCCGGCCCACAGGCCCAGCCTGTCGTGATCCGGCGCGCGGGGCCCGAGGATGCGGTCGACCGGCTGAAGCGGGAGCAACGCGCAATCGAGGCCCGGCGGTACGCGATGGAGCGGATCCGCGCCCAGAAGCTCCCGATGAAGCTGTCGCGGGTGGAGCAGACGCCCGACGGCGCTCGCCTGGTCTTCTACTTCACGTCCGACGTGCGGGTCGACTTTCGCGAGCTGGTGCGCGAGCTGGCCGCGCGCTTCCGGACGCGCATCGAGATGCGGCAGATTGGCGTCCGCGACGAAGCGCGCATGCTCGGCGGCTACGGATCGTGCGGCCGCCCTCTGTGCTGCACGACATGGCTCACCAGCTTCGAGCCGATCTCGATCCGGATGGCCAAGCAGCAGGACCTCGCGCTGAACCCGTCGAAGCTGTCGGGGCTGTGCGGGCGTCTGAAGTGCTGCCTCCGATACGAGCTGCCCAACGCCAAGGGCGTTGTCAATGGTGGCTGCGGCGACGAGGGCGACTGCGGCAATCCCACTGGATGCGGCACCGGCGCCGGCTGCGGAAGCGGCTGCAGTTGCGGGCGGCGCTGAGGTACGATTCCCCCATGAAGCCCCGCGTGGCGCTGACCTCCGGCGATCCGGCCGGCATCGGCCCGGAGATCGTCGCGAAGGCTGCCGCCGACCCGCGCGTCCTCGAGGTCTGCGAGCCGCGCATCTACGCGCCTCCGCCGGACCTGGCCGTCACGCCGGGCCGCGTCGACCCGCGCGCCGGCCGCGCCGCCTACGACGTCATCGTCTCCGCCGTCGGCGACGCCATGCGAGGCCGCGTCGACGCCGTCGCCACCGCACCCGTCAGCAAGGAGGCATTCGCCATCGCGGGCCTGCCGTGGAAAGGGCACACGGATCTGCTCGGGCACCTCACCGGCAGCTCGTTCGTGGCGATGATGTTCGAGTCGCCCGCCCTGCGCGTCGTGCTGGCGACGGTGCATGTCGCGCTGCAGGAGGTGCCGCGCCTGATCACGACGGATCTGATGATCCGCACGATCCGCCTCACGGCTCGCGAGTTGCCCGCCTTCGGTGTCGCCGGGCCGCGGATCGCCGTGGCGGGCCTGAACCCGCACGCCGGGGAGCACGGCCTGATGGGACACGAGGACGATGCCGTGATCTGGCCGGCCGTTGCGCGATGCCGCGCGGATGGAATCAACGTCTCGGGTCCGCTGCCGGCGGACACCGTGTTTCTCCGCGCGCACCGCGGCGAGTTCGACGCCGTCATCGCCTGTTACCACGACCAGGGGCTGGTCCCGGTGAAGCTGCTCGCCTTCGGGCAGGCCGTCAACGTCACCCTGGGCCTGCCGATCGTGCGCACGTCGGTCGATCACGGCACCGCGTTCGACATCGCCGGCCGAGGCCAGGCCGATCCAGGATCGATGATTGAGGCAGTTTGCCTCGCCGCCCGTCTCGTGACGGCACGGCGATCCATTCCCACTCGCCCGTCCGACGCGCATGTCTGACCAGACGGCGCGCGTCGAGGCGCAGCGCATCATCGCCGAGAACCGGAAGGCGCTTCACGACTACCACATCCTCGAGACCTTCGAGGCCGGCGTGGTCCTGCAGGGCACCGAGGTGAAGTCGATCCGCGACGGCCGCGTGAACCTCCGCGACAGCTACGCCCGCGTCGAGGCCGGCGAGATCTGGGTCTACAACGTGCACATCAGCCCGTACGCCAATCGCGGCTACGCCGACCACGAGCCGACGCGGCGCCGCAAGCTGCTCCTGCATCGCCAGGAGATCCGCAAGCTGATTGGCCGGACCGTCGAGCGCGGCATGACACTCGTGCCGCTTCGTCTCTACTACAAGGGCGGCCGCATCAAGCTCGCGGTCAGTCTCGCGAAGGGCAAGCAGTCGCACGACAAGCGTGAGGCCATTCGCAAGCGCGAGGTCGATCGCGAGACACGTGCCGCGATGAAAAATCGGCATCGATAGAGAAGTAGAGTTTTCATAGTCATGTAAGAATTGCCCGCGACGTTGCGCGGCGCAGCACGTTCTGCATCGGTGATCGTGCGGCCAGCAGCATGTTTCGCGCGACTGCGCTCTCTGGCGTACCGCTTGCTTGGGCGCCGAGCCAGTTCCATCCCACGCTCTGCCTAGAACAATTTCGCTCCCCAGCCCGAGGCACCCCAGGTCTCGCAGGACGGGAGCGTCTCGGCCCGCGGCTGAGCTGCACATGCGGCGGTCGGCGGGCTACCGGCAAGTGCCCGGCCTGCACAACAGGATCGGTGCAACTGCTTACAGGACTGTAATCGGATGCTGTGCACTCTGGTCTTTGTTTTCAACGGTTTAGCTGTAGTTTTCCCCCCGGCAGGAGCTGTGCACTGGCTGAGGCGGGTCCACCACGGAGCAGAGGCGGACTCCCGGTAGCGCCATGACACACTCCAACAGACCACAGCCACCCTCGTCGCTCCTGTTGCGTGCCCTCTTCGTGGGGGGCCTTTTCCTCACGGTGCTCGGCATCGGCTCTCAAGCCGCGCCACCGGCCGGACAGGGGCATGGACACGGCCACGGCCGCACGCTGATGGCGGAGCCGCCCGACGGCCAATCCGACCTGCTGCCGCTCGGCGACCTCCCGCGCACGACCCGCCGCGCACGCCGCGCGATCGCCGATGCCACCTCGCTCCAGGGCGACGCGGCCACCGGTGATGACGTTGTCGATCTGAACCTGTTCGACGACGTGCACCTGCGGGCGAAACGGAAGGGACTCGACGTCACGCGGCGCAACGGCTACGTCTGGAAGGGCGCGCTCCTGGATCTGCCCGGTGAGGCCTCGATTGCCGTTCAGGACGGCGTCATGACCGGCACCGTGTTCGCCAACGACACCGTGTACGAGATTCGCTACCGTGGCAACGGCGAGCACGAGGTCCGCGAGATCATCCCGAGCGAGTTTCCGAGCGACGACGACCCGAGTGCCGACATCGCGATCGACGTGCCAGACGTGGCGGGTACCGGCGCGTCCGGCGGCGCGCAGGTCGCCGGCGACACCGGATCGCAGATCGACGTCATGATCGTCTACACGAACGCCGCGCGCGCCAGCGTGGGCGGCACCGCGGCGATGCAGAGCCTGATCGACCTGGCCATCGCGAACGCCAACACGGCGTACGCCAACAGCGGGGTCATTCAGCGCGTCCGCCTTGTGCATACAGCGGAAGTGACCTACACGGAGGCTGGCTCGAACACGGATCTGACCCGGCTGCAGAATCCCACTGACGGTTACTTGGACAACGTCCCAACGCTTCGAAACACGTACGGCGCGGACGTCGTGTCGCTCCTGGGTAATGGCTACGGCTGCGGTCTCGGCTACATGATGTCGACGCCGAGCACGGGCTTCGCGTCGTACGCCTATAGCGTGGTCGACCAGACGTGCGCGGCGGGCAATCTCAGCCTGGCGCACGAGATGGGCCACAACATGGGGCTGAACCACGACCCCGCCAATGCCAGCGGCACGCCGTCGTACACCTACGCCTACGGCTTTCAGCAGCCGAGTGGGCTGTTCCGAACAGTGATGGCGTATCCGTGTCCTTCAGGCAGCTGCCCGCGGCTGATGTACTTCTCGAACCCGAACGTCCTCTATAACAGCCATGCCACGGGGACGTCGACGCAGAACAACGCGCTCGCGCTGAACAACACGGCCAACACCGTCGCCATCTTCCGCCAGTCGGTGTCGGGAAGCTGCACCTACTCGCTGACGCCGACGTCGAGCTCGGTAGGCGCGGGCGGCGCGACGTCCAGCTTCACCATGACGTCCCAGACGGGGTGCGCGTGGAGCGCGTCGAGCAGCCAGTCGTGGCTGTCGATCACAAGTGGCGCCTCGGGCTCCGGGACTGGGACGGTGGGGTACAGCGTGGCCGCCAACACCGCCGGCACGAGCCGCAGCGCGACGATCACCGCCGGCGGCAAGACGTTCACCGTGACGCAGGCGGCCGCGGCGTGCAGCTACAGCATCTCGTCCACGAGCCAGTCGGCCGGATCCGGTGGCGGCTCGTACTCGGTCAGCGTCACGGGCACCACCGGCTGCGCGTGGACGGCCGTCAGCAACAGCTCCTGGATCACGGTCGGCGCCGGCGCATCGGGATCGGGCAACGGCACCGTTTCGCTCAGCGTGGCCGCCAACACGTCCACCGGCTCGCGCACGGGCACGGTGACGATCGCCGGCAAGACCTTCACGGTGACCGAGGCCGGCGTGACCTGCGGCTACTCGCTCTCGTCCGCGTCGGCGTCGCCGTCGGCAGCCGGCGGTACCGGCAGCTTTACCGTCACGACGACGACGGGGTGCACGTGGACGGCGGCGAGCAGCCAGTCGTGGCTGACGATCACCAGCGGCGCTTCAGGCTCCGGCACCGGCTCGGTGGGCTACAGCGTGGCCGCCAACACTTCGACGGGCTCGCGCACGGGCACGGTGACGGTTGCGGGCCACACCTTCACGGTGACCCAGGCCGGCATCTCGTGCTCCTTCGCGCTCACGCCCGGATCCGCGTCGCCGACGTCTGCCGGCGGTGCGTCGACCTTCGCGATGGCCGCGCCCGCGGGCTGCTCCTGGGCGGCGACGAGCAATCAGTCGTGGCTCAGCGTGACCAGCGGCGCGTCGGGATCAGGTGACGGCTCGATCGGCTACAGCGTTGGCGCGAATACCGCGGGGACCAGCCGAAGCGCCACGATCGCGGCTGGCGGCAAGTCCTTCACCGTGACGCAGGCGGCCGCGTCGTGCTCCTTCAGCATCTCGTCGACGGGTCAGTCCGCCACCTCGAGCGGCGGCGCCGTCAGCGTGAGCGTCACGGCGACGACATCCTGCGCGTGGACGGCGGTCAGCAACGCCTCCTGGATCACCGTGACGGCCGGCGCGTCCGGCAGCGGCAACGGGACCGTGTCGGTGAACGTCGCGGCCAACACCGCGTCGACGAACCGCACAGGCACGGTGACGATCGCCGGGAACACCTACACGGTGACGCAGGCCGGCGTCAGCTGCAACTACTCGCTGACACCGACGTCGGCGTCGCCATCGGCGAACGGCGGTTCTGCCAGCTTCAGCGTGACTTCGGCAACCGGCTGCAGCTGGACGGCGTCGAGCAACGCGTCGTGGATCGTAATCGTCAGCGGCGCGACCGGCTCCGGCAACGGGTCCGTCACATACAGCGTGGCCACCAACACCGCGACGTCGAGCCGCACCGGCACCATCACCGCCGGAGGCAATACCTTCACCGTCACGCAGGCCTCCGCCTCGTGCGCCTACTCGCTCGCGCCGACGTCGGCCTCAGCTGCTTCGGGCGGTGCCGCATCGACAGTCGCGATGACCGCGCAGACCGGCTGCACGTGGATTGCCAGCAGCAGCGCGTCGTGGCTGGCAGTGACCAGCGGCGGCTCGGGCTCCGGTAGCGGCTCGATCGGCTACACGGCGGCGGCGAACACGGCGGGCACGACACGCTCGGCCACCATCACGGCAGGCGGCAAGGCCTTCACGGTGAGCCAGGCCGCCGCGCCGTGCACTTACAGCGTGTCGCCGACCTCCAAGTCCGCGACGTCGATCGGGGGGCCGTTCACGGTGACTGTCGCCGGCACGACCGGCTGCAATTGGACGGCATCGAGCAGTGCCTCCTGGATCACGGTGACTGCCGGAGCGTCCGGCGCGGGCAACGGCACTGTGTCGTTGTCGGTCGCGGCCAACACAGCGACCTCGTCACGCACGGGTACCGTCACAATCGCCGGCAAGACCGTGACCGTGACGCAGGCCGCGGCAACGTGCAGCTACACGCTGACGCCCAGTTCCGCGTCGTTCGCCAGCGGGGGCGGATCGTCGACCTTCACCGTCACCTCGACGACGGGCTGCGCGCGGACGGCGTCGAGCAGCGCGTCGTGGCTGGCAGTGATCAGCGGTGCGTCGGGATCAGGTACCGGCTCGGTCGGCTATACCGTCGCGTCGAACACGGCGGGCACGAGCCGCAGCGCGACCATCACGGTGGCGGGCAAGGTCTTCACGGTGACGCAGTCGGCCGCGCCGTGCAGCTACAGCCTGACGCCGGCCTCGACGAGCCTGACGTCCTCCGGCGGATCGGCCAGCATCGCGGTCACCGCGACGAGCGGATGCAGCCGCACGGCCACGAGCAACGCGTCGTGGATCACGGTCACGTCCGGCGGGACGGGCTCGGGCAGCGGCACGGTGCAGATTAGCGTGGCTGCCAACAGCACCAGCTCTTCGCGCAGCGGCACGGTGACGATTGCCGGCAAGACCTTCACGGTGACGGAAGCCGGCATCTCGTGCTCCTTCGCGATCTCGCCAACGTCAGCCAGTGTCGCGGTGGCGGGCGGCTCCGGCAGCTTCGCGATGCAGGCGCCCGCCGGGTGCACGTCGACGGCGACGAGCAGCGCGTCGTGGCTGACCGTGACGGGCGGCGCCACGGGCTCCGGTAACCACACGATCAGCTACTCGACCAGCTCGAACAACGGCGGGGCGGGCCGAAGCGCCACGATCACCGCCGGCGGGAAGATCTTCACCGTCACGCAGGTCGGATCGTGCACTTACACCCTGGGCACATCGTCCACGGCGCCCCTCGCGGCCGGCGGCGCGAACAGCGTCGCGATGACCGCGGCTGCCGGATGCACCTGGACGGCGTCGAGCGACTCGCCATCGTGGCTGAAAATCCTGTCGGGCTCGGGCAACGGCAACGGGTGGGTGACATACAACGTCGCGGCGAACAAAGGCGGGACCCGCACAGGCAGGATCACGGCCGGCGGGAAGACGTTGACGGTAACCCAGGCCGCCGCCGGTTGCACCTTCAGCATCTCACCGGCCAGCCAGTCCGCCAGCTCCGCAGGCGGCACCTTCACGGTCGGCGTGACCGCGAGCACCTCGTGCACGTGGTCGGCGGTGAGCAATGCCGCGTGGATCACGGTGACCGCGGGGGCCTCGGGCAGCGGGAGCGGCAGCGTGTCTGTCCACGTGGCGGCGAATGCGGGCACGGCGTCTCGAACGGGCACCGTGACGATCGCGGGCCACGCGTTCACCGTGACAGAGGCCGCCACGGCCACGACCACGACCGCGGCAACGACCAGCAGCGAAGGGTGCACCTACCTGTTGGGACGGACGTCGAGCACGTCCACGGCAGCCGGCGGCGCCGACAGCGTCAAGATGACGGCCCCGTCGGGCTGCACCTGGCATGCGACCAGCGATTCGTCGTGGCTGGCGATTCTGGCCGGCAGCGGAAACGGCAGCGGCTGGGTGACCTACTCCGTTGCGAAGAACACCGGAGCAACCCGGACGGGCAGGATCACCGTCGCCGGAATTATCTTCACAGTGACCCAGCCGTGACGGAGAGACCGGCGTGACGGTTGCTTGACACTGCGGCGGAATCCGCCGGAAGATCAACCGACCGTCACCATGCAAAAACGCGCCATCATTTCCGGCATAACCGGACAGGACGGGTCGTACCTGGCCGAGTTGCTGCTCGAGCAGGGCTATCACGTCGTCGGCATCACCCGGCGGACCAGCGCCCCCAACTACTGGCGCATCGAGCACCTGCTCGATCGCATCGAGCTCAAGGCCGCCGACCTGCTCGACCAGCTGTCGCTCATCCGCGCAATTTCGGACGTCCGCCCGCACGAGTTCTACAACCTCGCCGCCATGTCGTTCGTGCCGGCCTCCTGGGAGCAGCCCTTCCTGACGGGCGAGTTCAACTCTCAGGGCGTGACCCGTGTCCTCGAGGCGATCCGGCACGTCGATCCTTCGATCCGCGTGTATCAGGCATCGTCGAGCGAGATGTTCGGCAAGGTCCGCGAAGTGCCGCAGAAGGAGACGACGCCGTTCCATCCGCGCAGCCCGTACGGGGTCTCGAAGGTGTTCGGGCACTACATCACGGTCAACTATCGCGAAAGCTACGGGCTGTTTGCCTGCTCGGGCATCCTGTTCAACCACGAATCCCCGCGGCGCGGCCTCGAGTTCGTGACGCGCAAGGTGACTGACGCCGTGGCCCGCATCAAGCTGGGCCTGACCGATTCGCTCTCACTCGGGAACCTCGACGCCCAACGGGACTGGGGCTTTGCGGGCGACTACGTGCGCGCGATGTGGATGATGCTGCAGCAGGATCGCGCCGACGACTACGTCATCGCGACCGGTGTCAGCCATTCGGTGCAGGAGCTGGTCGAAACGGCGTTCGGCCATGCCGGGCTCGACTGGCACGCGCACGTCAAGCTGGATCCGAAGTTCCTCCGTCCGGCCGAGGTCGATCACCTGATCGGTGATGCCAGCAAGGCGAAGAAGGAGCTCGGCTGGGTGCCGACGGTGGACTTCAAGGGCCTGGTGACGATGATGGTCGATGCAGATGTCGAGCGATTGAAAGGCTCGACCCCGCAGGCGGAGAATCGCGCTGATCGCTCGGTTCAGCACAGGTAGAGCTGGCCCTGGAGCACGTCAATCCGGGCTTCGAGACATCATCCGTTCGCGACCTGACATCAGCCGTTTCGACGTCCTGACCGCTGCAGGTTCCGCCGCTATAATCTTCGCCAGGCAATGGACTTCGATCTGGCGATGTTGGCTGGCGCCCCGTCCGCGTTCCTCGCGGGATGCGCGGCGACCGCGGCGCTGACTCCTGCGCTGCGGCAGCTCGCACGGTCCACTCGGACCGTGGCGGCACCAGCCGAGGATCGCTGGCACCATCGGCCGACGCCCCTGCTTGGCGGTCTCGGCGTCTGGGCGGCGACCGGAGCGGTAACCCTTGCAGTGACGCCGCGCGCCTCATGGAGTCAGCTCACACCGCTCCTGATTGCCGGTAGCGGCGCCTGCCTCCTCGGTGTGATCGACGATGTCCTGCGGATCAAGCCGGCCTCGAAGCTCACTGGTCAGATTGCCGTAGGGTGCCTGGCGCTCGTGGGCGGCGGCTCGGTAGTGTGGTCCGGGTCGGCAGCGCTCGACCTGCTGCTGACGCTCGCCTGGTTCGTGGCCATCGTCAACGCCTTCAACCTGATCGACAACATGGACGGCCTCTGCGTGGGAGTCGGGGCCATCGCCAGCCTCTTCATCAGCCTCGGCCTCCCGGCGGGCAGCCCGATGTCGATCTATGCGGCGGCACTGGGCGGCGCGTGCGCCGCTTTCATGGCCTTCAACTTCCACCCGGCGTCAATTTTCCTGGGCGACGGCGGAAGCCTTTTCATCGGCGCGTCGCTGGCGCTGCTGTCGCTGGCCGACGCGCGAGACCATCCGACGGGGTTGGTGACGCTGGTGGGCGTACCGGTGCTGCTCCTGCTGATTCCGATTTTCGACGCGGTGTTCGTCACCATCACGCGCCGGCTGTCCGCCCGCCGGGCCACTGTCGGCGGTCGCGATCACACGTCGCACCGGCTCGTGGCGATGGGGTTCACGGAACGCCAGGCTGTGCTGCTGCTGTACGGGTTCGCCGCCGCCGCAGGGATGGCGGCGATGTCGATGGACCGCGTGCAGTTCCGGGAGGGGCGAGCGCTGGCGGGCATCGTGGTTGTGACTCTGTCACTGCTCGCGGCGCACCTGGGGCGCGTGCGCATGTACGACGGCGGTGACTTCATCAGCCTGCGCGACCGCGTGTTCACGCCGCTGCTGATCGAGTTCACGTACAAACGGCGCATCTTCGAGGTGCTGCTCGATCTCGCGCTCGTGGTTCTGGCCTATTACGGCGCCTACGTCATCCGCTTCGATCGCGAGCTGCCGCAGTACCACAACCTTCTCATCGCGTCACTGCCGATCGTGATCGGATGCCAGCTCGTGAGCTTTTTCATCGCGGGCGTGTACCGTGGCGTCTGGCACTACTTCACGACCAACGACCTCATTACGTACGTCAAGGCCGTCGGCCTGGCGGTGGTGAGCAGCCTGCTCGCGCTGCTGTATGTGTATCGTTTCGAAGGCTACTCGCGCGCGGTGTTCCTGATCGACGCCATGGCGCTGCTCCTGCTGCTCGTCGGATCGCGCTTCAGTTTCAGGTTCGTCAAGGACCTCGCTGGACGGGCCCAACCGGGTCGGCAGCGCGTCGTCGTCTACGGCGCCGGCGAAGGTGGCGCACTGTTGGTGCGGGAGGTCAGCCAGAATCCGAGGTACGGCTACTACGTCGTGGGGTTCATCGACGACGACGAGTCGAAAGCAGGGAAGCAGTTGTCCGGCTCTCCGGTGTTCGGCGGCCTCGGCGCGCTGCAGGCGATTGTCAAGCGCGAGTCGATTGATCTCGTCGTCGTCAGCACGTCGAAGCTCGATCCGTCCCGCCGGCAGGAATTGAAGCGCCAGTGCGCTCAGAGCGGCACGCGGCTGCTGCAGTTCGAGTTCACGTTGCGCCCGCTGGACGACTTCGTACACGCGGGCCATGGGCAGGCAGTTTGAGCCGCGATCGTCTCCAGGCGTCCATCGTCATCGTCAACTACCAGTCAGGACCGTACCTCGCGCGTTGCCTGTCGTCGCTCGCAGCCGGCTGCGCCGGGTTTGCATGGGATGCCGTGGTCGTCGATAACGGCTCGCTCGATGGCAGCGAGCGTGCGGCGGATGGTCGGGCCGGCAACGTTCGCCTGACCCGCATCGAGCGGAATCTCGGCTTTGCGGCGGCCGCCAACATCGGAGTTCGGGCGACAACGGCGCCGTACGTCCTGCTGTTGAATCCCGACGCGCGGCTCACGCCGGGATGTCTCGCCCCCCTCGTGGACGACCTCGAGCGGCACCCTGACGGCGCGGTCGTCGCGCCGCTCGTCGTGAACGAGGATGACACGCCGCAGGGCAACGCCCGCGGCGATCCCACGATGATGACGGGTCTGTTCGGCCGAACGAGCCTGATGCGGCGACTGGTTCCACGATTCCCCGCGGTTACACGCAACGTCGTTCCTGCAGACGCCTCCGGCGATTGCAGTTTCGAGGTTGACTGGGTCAGCGGCGCCTGCTGCCTGGTGAGGCGGCAGGCATTCGAGGACGTGGAAGGCTTCGATGAGCGCTACTTCCTCTACTGGGAAGACGCCGATCTGTGCCGCCGAATCCGTCGGAAGGGATGGTGCATTCGCTTCCGTCCGGATCCTGCCGCGCGGGTCGTACATACCGTCGGCCGCAGCAGCGCAGCCGTGAGCGCGCAGGCGATGCGTGCCTTTCACGACAGCGCTTATCGATACTACGCGACCCACGTCGCGCGCGGCCGGGTCAATCCGGCACGATGGGCGGCGTGGGTGCTCCTGAAAGCCCGCGCGTGGGTTCGTGGCCGGTCCAGGCGACAAGAGACAATCTGACGGGAGTCATGCAGGGAACGCGCGACGTAACTACGAAGCCGACTGTTCGCCGCAGTGCTTTCGCCGCTCCGATCGCCGTGTCGGCCTGCTTTTTTCTGACCGTTCTTGTTTTCGCACCCGGCCAGATCTACTACGGGAACACGATGGACTTCCCGATGCTGTTCGCGGAGATGCTGCCTTTGTTGACGGCGGCCGCGCTGCTCGGGTCCATCCTTCTGAGCGGCACGTTGATTGCGCTGCCTCGCGGCCGGCCCCGCGAAGTCGGCATATCGGTGGTCTTCGGGCTGGCTCTTCTCGCCTGGCTCCAGGGTAACTTCCTCCTCTGGCAATACGGCCTCTTGAATGGATCGCCGATTGATTGGGCATCTCACTGGACCCACGGGCTCATCGACGCATCGATCTGGTGTCTCGTGCTCGCAGGTGCGCTGTTTGGGTCCAGGTACGTCAACCCCATCGCGTTCTGGGGGAGCGTGGCCCTCATCGTGGTCCAGGCGTCCGGGACCGCGCTGCAGGCATCGCGCAGCAGTGATCGGTGGATCAATCACTATTCCTTCGACCAGAGCACACGCTTTTCGTTTTCGCGCGATCGGAACGTCGTCATCCTGGTGCTCGACACCTTCCAGTCCGACTTGTTCCAGGAACTTCTCGATGAAGATCCGGGGATCGCAGAGTGGTTGTCGGGATTCACGTACTTCCGGAACGCCACCGGGGGATTTCCGAGCACAGCCCCTTCGATTCCGCTGATCCTCACGGGCCGCTACTACGACAACGCGGTGCCGTTCCAGGATTTCGTCAAGTCAACCTTCAAGAGCGCGTCCCTTCCGCAGACGCTCAAGGCCGCGAACTATCACGTCTACTACAACAACCTGTACTACTGGCCCAGCCTGTACGCCGATCCCTCCATCGCGTCCCATGTGCTCGAGAAGACGCCGCGCTGGCACGATGCTCAGTCACGGCGCTGGGCCTCCGGCCTCATGCTCCTCGGGCTCTTTCGGAGCCTTCCACAGGCCGGCAAGCGGGTTCTGGAGGGGGCCGTGGCCAGAACCACGCCGAGCCTGGCGTGGGACGACGCTTACGGAGAGGAGACGTTGCCGATGGGCCCACACGCGCGTGGGGATGCCCGGGCCGAGGGCGACATCGCCTTCTTCAGAGCGATGACGTCGCTGTCATCGGTCGCGATGAGGACCCCGGCCTTCAAGTACTACCATCTCTGGGGCATCCATGCGCCGCTGCTGCACGACGAGAACTTGCGGCCAGTCACGGTTCCGTATACGCGCGAAAATGCCAAGCGCCAAGCGAAGGGAACGTTCCGCCTGCTCAAGGGCTACATAGAGACGCTGACGAAGCTCAACATCTACGACCAGTCGCTGCTGCTCATCGTGGCAGACCACGGCACCGAGTTCCAGCCATTCCGGCCGCGCCTGGTGGAAGTCGACACTCGACTCAGGACCGGTGGCAGCGCCCCTCCCGTGTCGACGAGAAACTCGTTTGGCCTTCCGCTGGTGCTGGTGAAGCCGATCGCGGCAACGGGTGCAATGAGGGTCTCGGATGCGCCAGTGTCCCTGGGAGACATTCCTCGAACGGTAACATCCGCACTGGGCATGAAGAGCGCGTCGCCCGGCGAGTCCATGTTCGATCCCGGCCTACGTCCGAATCGACCCCGCCGAGTGCTGAAGTACAACGCCGAACATCTTCATCTCACGAGTCGATACTTCCCGCCGCTGACGGAGTACGTCGTCTCGGGGTTCAGCTGGTTCGACGAGTCCTGGCAGACGACCGGGCGCAGCTTCCATCCCGTCGAACCCCGGTAATGTTGCAGCGATACTGTTGCTCAACAATCATCGAAACGTGCCTGCCGACCGAAAGCCGATACCCTTGAACCTTGCCGTGAGCGCCCGGCTGTCGGTGCTGCTTCCGTTATCGCTCGGCACGAATTCGTCCTCGAAGCTAATCACGACCGGCACTTCAGTTCCCGCCGGCCAGTCTACGGGCGCCATTGTCACGGTGTTCGCCCCGCGAACCAGGGCGAAGGGCTGCCGGACGTCAGCCGCAGTCAGCGTCCCATGCACCGGCACCGGCACGGGTGCCGGCACGAACAGTGAGAGTTCCAGTCGATCGGCTGATTCGCGTGGCACGGTCAGGCACGCCCGGGCACGCCGCGTGAGCCAGCCATCGGAGTACTTGCCTGCCAGCACACCGTCAGCAGGGATGGCTTCCGGACAGCGCGTCTTTGGCGCATCCGTCATCGCTCGATTGAAACGCACGATCATGTCGCGAAGCGACGTCTGGCGACCCTCCACGTCGTAGAGTCCCGCCACTTCCGTGTGGCTGTTGAAGACCGCCCCTTCGAGACGCACCATCTTGTCGGCCGCCCGGAATGTCACGGAGTAATCGGCTGCCTGCCGCGGGAGCACGGCGCAGTTCGCGGGCGATGCCTGCGACGCGCTCAGGTCGATGACCCTGGTCCCGCCAATCGTCGAGAGCGTGACCGTACCGCCCGGCGAACTGGATCCCCAGACACAGATGTCGATCTGTGGCGACTGTCCAGAGGTCATCACAAGAGACGCTGCAACGGTCTGACGGATGGCCGCGCCCGGCGCCAGGAGGACCCCGGTGGGTGTGCTCTGCACGGCGCCTTCGGCTTCCCAGCCGGACAGGCCCAGCTCGAAACGAGGGTTGTAGAACAGGTTGCGGTAGTAGCCCTTGTAGCTCCAGATCCCGTAGCCGAGCGTTTCCACTGCCAGGTACGGCGCGGCCCGGTCCAGGAACCCGGCGAGCTCCGTGTCTTTGATGCGCGCATGCCGATCGAACCCGGGTGTGTTGAACACGACGTTGAACTGGTCGATGAACAGGCGGTTCCTCGTATGTTGACCGACTGCCTCCATGACGTTTCGCATGTTGGCCATCGCCTGGTCGGCGGTGATGCGCTCGCCGACATTCGCCTGTCCCATGTAGGTCGCGAAATACATCGTGGTGACGTCGCTGGTGTCGACATCGTACGTGCCCTCGTGCGCATACCGGTCGGCGATGCGGCCGTCAACCAGCACGGGGTCGGGATCGACACGCACCTCGAACGACAGAGGGACACTCAAGGCATCGGCCATCCTCCTGGTCAATGCGGAGATGTTCTCGTCGATGTACGCGAGGAAGACCTGCCATCCCGGCTCGTTGCGGTTCGGGATTGGGATGCGCTGCGAGCCGTCGAGAGGCCGGCGGTACAGGGCCGTCAGCTCCTTCGCGCTGTAGCGCTGATGTGCGTACCTCGAGAATCGCTCCCTGACACCCTCGGGTGTCTTCTCCGGAATCGCCGTGACTCCGTAGAAGTCTTCCCAAGTGGCAAAGACAAATCGCACGTTGGAGTTCGGCCGCACGACACGGCGATCGATGGTCCGAATCGCGTCGAAGAACGCGGCACGGACCCGATCGTCGAAGAGGAGCGCCGTGATCCGCTCGATGTTCGGCATCTCCTGTCCGGGATTCATCGACCAGATGTACGGCACGCGCAGAATCACCTGTAGATCGTGCGCGCGGGCGGATGCGACCAGCAACTGCAAGCGCGACAGCGCGGCCTCGTTGTAGATGGCCGGAGGGCCCAGTGATGGCTGGATCTCTCCCCACGGCACGAGCAGCACGATCGCGTTGAAGCCGTCGCCCGCGATCTGCGCAAGGTCCCGGTCGACGTTCGCGAGCTGGAATGCGCTCAGGTAGTTGATCGGCCAGGAGTAACGCGACAGCCCGAAGAAGTGCGCGGCCCTGATCTGTCCCGTGCCGGCCGACCGCCGACCGGTCGGGAGCGGCTGGGACGGCGCGACAATCCTCATGAGGAAGAGCAGCGTCGCGACGAGGCATGCGCCAACAGGCCGGATCGCGTGCTTCATGAGTTCATTTGGTCGCCGTGAACAGTGCCTGCTCGCCGCCCAGATAGCCGAGGCGCCTCGACCACAGGAAGTGGCCACGCGCGTCGGCGAATCCGACTGCCTTCAGCTTGTCGATGATGTCCCACCCGAAGTGCTGGAAGCACAGGATTCCACCTTCAGGGTTCATGGGATCGCCGTGATATTCGGGCTCGAGCAGATGCTGGATCTCCCCTGAGTCGCTCACCCGCGCCCGTTCGATCGTCGTCTCGCTGTTTCGGACGAATGGCGCGGTAAAGAGGAAGGTGCCGCCGTCGGTCAGGCACCTGTGGGCCTCCCTGAAGGCGCGCTCGTACTTGGGGACGTGCTCGAGCACGTCGAAGGAGAGGACATAGTCGAACGACCCGTCGGAAAACGTCAGGCGGGTGGCGTCCTCGTTCCGGATCCCGCGCCATGACGCTCCGAGGGCCGCCATGTCGCCCACGAATTCGCTGCCCACCAGATTCGGATGGCGCTGTTTCAGCCACTCGTAGAGGAGAGACTGCTGTTCCATCAGGTAGATTCGCGCGGTCCGTGGCACACGAAGCTTCATCGTCAACACGTGGATCGCCGCCCGCGTTCTGGCGTTGAGCCCGCATTCGCACACCAGGTGCTCGCGCCAGTTTGGTACTCGGGTCCCTTGTTCATCACGAACGGCGAAGTCGAAGCCCACCGTGAATTCCTGCGGCCGCTGGCATCCGATGCAGAAGCCATCGACGCGGAAGGGCGCCTCGTTGTCCGGGATGAGCGCTCGTTCGATCAACGCCCGCTCGGCGAACCGATCTCGCGCCTGGGCCCGGTGTGCGCGGTCGGCCGCGGCGTTCGACAGCTCGACGATCTCCAGACCGTCGCGCTGCCGACAGGCGCGATGCCTCGCGACCGGCTCGAGGCCGATTCCCCGGAGAATGTCCGTAAACAGGCGGGTCGCGCCGTCGAACGAGTACGTCTCGCGCACGAATTTGAGTCCGCTGGCCGACAGCGATTGCCACAACGCCCCGTCCTGGTAAAGTCGGACGACCGCAGCCGCGAACTCTTCAGGTGACTCTGCGATCAGCACGTTTCGTTCGTGCTCCAGTCCCATGCCTTCGGCCCCGAGAGGCGTCACCACGCACGGCACGCCATGACTGAGGCTCGTGACGATCTTTCCCTTGATGCCCGCTCCGTACCGCAGCGGCGCCACCGTCAGGCGCAGGCCGTCGAGGTGTTTGGAGAGGTCGGGGATGAAGCCCGGCACGTCGATGCTGTCACTCTGCAGCTTCCGCAGGGCCGCGGTGGGATTGCTTCCGACGATCTGGAAGCGCACACCGGAAATGTGCCGGCGCACGAGGGGAAAGATGTCGGTCGCGAAATAGTGTGCCGCGTCCGCGTTCGGCGGATGCTGGTACCCCCCGATGAAGGCGATGTCGCGCCGGGGGCCGTACGGGATTTCGGTCCCTGGCGCGTCGAGGGCCCAGGTGAACACTTTCACCCGTGCGTCCGGTTTCTCGCGCGCGAGGAGTTCCTGCTCGACGGTGCTATGTACAACGGTGCAGTCAACGCGGCCGATGATGTCGAGCTCGGCACGTCTGGTCTTCTCCGCACGTTGCCGCATGCCCGCGTCGTCCCGCAGATCGGCCTCGCGTCCCTCGCGCAGGAAGTGCAGATCCACCGGATCGAGGATCACCTTCGCCCGTGGGGCCAGGCGCCGGATGGCCTCGAGGCTCCGGGAGGCCGCGGTGAACCTGAAGATCACGATAAGGTCGAATGCGTCACCGTGCTCCTCGAGGTACTGTTGGACTGAGGTCACGAATGGCGCATACAGGCACTCGATCCCAAGGCGTTGAAGGTCGGGCGTGTAGCGCTCGAGAAACAGGTAGTTGTCCTCGGGCACGAACGTGATCTTGCAGCCGAGCGACTGAAGCACCTGCATGATCGCGAAAACCACGAAGGACCCCGCGTCCTTGTCAGGCTCGGGCGTGCAGTGGTCGAGCACGAGCACGCGAATCCCGACACCGCGCTCGCGTGCCTGGAAGATGGACTGTCCCGGCTCGAACTGCGTACTCAGCTGCTGCCGCCACCGCGTGGCCAGTTTTTTCGAATTCTCAAGCTGCCAGGCCTTCACTCCCCTCGTGAGGTCCGTACCGGATGTCGCGCCCTCGTGGTGCACGATCTGCGACAACGGCTGGAAGAGGACCGATCGACCCGCCTCTCGGACCGCCAGGGCGAGGTCCACGTCCTCGTAGTAGGCGGGGAGGTAGTGCTCGTCGAACCCGCCGACTTCCCAGAAAAGGTCCCTGGGAACCATGAGCGCCGCTCCAGAGACGTAGTCGACCTCGCGGCGATACGAGTATTCGGGCTTGGCAGGGTCGTCGAACTTGCCGTAATTCCAGGCAGAGCCATCCCGCCAGACCACGCCGCCAGCTTCCTGGAGGGTCCCATCGGGGTAGAGCAGCTTGGCCCCGACGATTCCCGCCTCCGGGACCGTGTCGAAGGTCGCTGCCAGCTCGTCGCACCACCCGGGTAATACCTCCGTGTCATTGTTGAGGAACAGCAGGAAGCGCCCCCGGGCTTCCCGCGCGCCGCGATTCGAGCTCCTGATGAACCCCTCGTTCCGATCGTTCCGCACGATCAGTAGTCCCTCGACTTGCCCGAGCGCGTCGGCCGCCAGTTCCGGCGACGCGTCGTCCACGACGATGACCTCGATGGGTGTCTTCGGGGCGTGCTGGGCGATCGATGCCAGGCAACGTCGCGTGCATTCCGTCTGCCCGTACACCGGGATGATCACCGACACTATCGGTTCGTCCGCGCATGGCAGCCGGATCTGGCCGGGCGTGGCCGCCTGCGAGCGCAATGGCGCCAGTAGACGCGCACCAGAATGTCTCAGCGCCCGGCGCTCCGTGCCTTCCCAGTGCTGGTAGCTGGCCGTGCCGCGCATCAGCCAGCCCGTCCGACGGAAGACGGCGCTCTTGATGCGCCAGCGGTGCTGGCTGGCGACAGGCAGCCGCCGATAGGCCGACCGGAGCACGCGCTCGACGCGCGTGGCCGCCACGTGCCTCATCCTGCCTGCCATCCGTCGTGCGTCCCGCAGCGGCGCCGTCAATTGCCACGAACGCGATCGGTAGACGATCTCGACCAGCGCCTGCTGGCCGGCGATCTGGGTGTCCTTTGCCGCGAGTTGCGTGCCAAAACTCTCCCGAACCGCGAGCATCTCCTTGCTCATCCCCTGAACCGTGGCGTCGTATGCCCGAATCGATTTCGCCAGCGTCGCGTAGAAATCATCGTCTGGCTCCAGGCTGACCGAATCGAGCCGGACGTCCGGAAGATCGCCGTTGGCGCAGAGTGCGAGACAGTATTCAGGCGACGGCAGCACACCCACCGCATCCTGCAGTTCGTCGCCCACGATGGTCATCGCGGCAAAGGTGGTGCCGGCCGACGCCGGTGCGCCAAGGGGATACGAGAAAGAGCCGACCGCGACTCGCTGGCCCCACAGGCGCACGGCGCTGAAGTGCGCCCGCACCAGGGCCTCGAATTCGGCGAGCGTCAGCTCACGCCGATGGAAGGGGTTTGGCGTTTTTCTCTCGGCGTACGTGTGCTTTTCCGGCGACGAGATGATCGCGAGGCCGCCCGGCGCGAGAACCCGCCGGAACTCGCGCATCATTGCGTCGTGATCCACCAGGTGCTCGATGGTCTCGAACGAGACGATGACGTCGATCGAACCTGCTGCCAGCGGAATGGCCTCGCACGCGCCAACAACGAAGTGCACGTTCGCCGCCCGGTACTTCGCGCGGGCATGCAAAATTGCATCTGCCGCCACATCGACGCCGATCACGCGCGATGCCGAGCCGCAAAGCATGGCGGCGCCGTATCCCTCGCCTGTGGCGATGTCGAGTACACGCTTCCCCCGGACGAGGCCGCGGCAGAGCGCGTAGCGCTGCAAGTGCTCCAGCTTCATCCGGCCGGCGGTGCCGGGCACGAACCGTTCGCCAGTGAACTCCATCGCTTGAGTCGCTACCCCCGTCTGCCAATCACCGCTATGCCAGCGGGAAATTGGTAATCGACGAGCTCACACGAGTCGAAGCCGGCACGCAACACATCGGTCCAGACATCGCTGCCGTATTCAGTGTGGACCAGAAAGTCGGCGTCTCGGCAATCCGGGTTCCCGTGGTAACTCGCGGGCAGCCCGCGGCGGCTGCGCGTCTGCCTGGCGACACGCACTGGAACCGTGAAGACACAGGCGCCGCGCGGGGCAACGACGCGCGCGCATTCGGCAAGGGCTTCCATCGGCTCGCGGACGTGCTCGAGGGTATCGGAGTGCACGACCACGTCGAACGCCCGATCGTGAAAGGGCAGCCTGGCCATGTCGACTTCGGGATATCGCACCAGCCGGTGGCCCGCGAGACGCGCGAGCCATGGGCTCAGCGTCCCAGCTTCGTTGATCTCGAGAATCCGCTGATTGGCGCCGGCTGTTCCCGACACGTACGATTCGAGCGTGCCGGGCCAGCCCACGACCAGCAGCAACCCACGCGCCAGTGCCTGCGACCGCACGTTGCCGCCGCACCGTTCACAGCGCGTGCCTTGCTGGACGTTGATGTACTCCACTTCGTCGGGCTGCAGCTCCCAGGTATGGATGAGCTCGGGCCAGAGCACATCCGAATGGACGAACCCGCCGTGGCCGCAGATCTGACACGTGGACCGCGGCAGCATCACGGTGCAGCGGCGACGGAGACGTCCAGCATCGGGACAGCCATCAACGCGTTCACCACGCCGGTCGCAACGGATCGGATCACGAGGGCCTCGTGAATCCAGTGATGCTGGACGTGGCTGGCCTGCGTGCCATCAGCGATGGCCACTCCGACGGCGTACTCACCGGGGGCCAGCTTGGGCATGACGAAGGTGAAGCGGGCTTCCACCATCTGCCCGGTCGTGAGCGGGAACGGTCGACCGGCGTACCGGTCAAACGTATTCTCCGAAAAAAGCACCTGGCCGAGCCGATCCTTCACGATGAACCCGACAATCGGGCTCGGCAGGCTCTCGACTGCCTCCGCGCGGATGCGGAGCGTCACCGTTTCTCCGCCCGAGATCGACTGCAGCGAACTGCCTGCGCCGTCCAGCAGATCGACGCTCGTAATCCGCGCGCCCGCCTTGCCGAACGCGCGCTGCTGTTGTGGCTCTCCTGCCTCATCGCTGTCGAGGCGCCGGCGTGGCGCGACGCCGTAGGAATCCTCGGCCAGGTGTTGCAGGTACGCCTCCGCGACGTCTTTTGGCGAGCCGTCGAGCATCACTTCGCCCTTGTGCAGCCAGAGCGCCCGGTGACACAGGTTCACGATCGCCCCGATATCGTGACTGACGAAGAGAATGGTCCCGCGCTTCATGAAGTCACGAAGGAACCGCATGCACTTCTGGACGAAAAACGCGTCGCCGACGGCGAGCGCCTCATCGATGACCAGCACGTCCGCATCGACGTGCGCGATGACTGCGAACGCCAGGCGCACGACCATGCCCGTCGAATAGGTTTTCAGCGGTTGATCGAGAAAGTCCCCGATGTCGGCAAACTCAACGATCCGGGCGTAGCGCGCGTCGATCTCGGCGGTCGTGAGGCCCATGATCGCGCCGTTGAGATAGACGTTCTCGCGGCCGGTGAATTCCTGGTTGAAGCCGGCGCCCAGCTCGAGAAGCGCGGCGATCCGGCCCCTGGCGACCACCTGACCCGCCGACGGCGTCAGCGTCCCGCAAATCAACTGCAGGAGCGTTGACTTGCCGGAGCCATTCCGGCCGATGATGCCCACGACTTCGCCCCGCCGGACGTCGAAGCTGACGTGAGTGAGCGCGTGAAACTCGCGATAGAAGCGCCGCCGGCCACGCCAGAGCGACTGCCACAGCCGGTGCTGGGGCAACTCGTAGATCTGATAGACCTTGGAAAGATCCGACACTGCGATCGCGAGATCTCGCGGCTGGTCCGGCACGGGGACACAGGCGGAAGCGGGGACGACGCTAGATGACATCGCCGAAGCCGCGACGCGCCTTCTGGAACCACCAGAACGCCAGTGCCGCACACAGCAGATTCTGGACAGTCGTGACCGCCAGCCAGGAGAAATCGGGCCGCGAGTGGAAGGTCAACACCGCGCGCGCCTGTTCAACCAGGAACGTCAGCGGGTTGAGCCTGATCAGGAAGCGGAACTGCGCCGGCACCGCCGCGCTCGGGAAGAAAATTGGAGACAGGAACAGCAGGACGGTCGTAAGGATTGCGACCGTGTGGCCGGTATCTCGCAAGTAAACGCCCACGGACGACAGAAACCACGAACATGCCATCGTCAGCAGCACGAGCGGCACGAAGACCAGGGGAAGATAGAGCGCCGTCGCCGAGACGCCGATGCCGCTCACCGCGGCAAAGGTGAACCAGATGGCCAGGCTGACGGCGCTATGAAACAACGCGCTCAGCATCGCGATCCACGGCAGGATCTCGAGCGGGAACACCACGCGCTTCACGAAGCTGGCGTGCTGAAGAATCAGGCCAGGCGCCCGATTCACACACTCGGCAAACAGCCCGTGAACGATCAGGCCGACGAACAGAATCAGCGCGAAGTCGAGGCGGCTCTCCACAGTGCCGCCGCCCCAACGCGCCTTGAAGACGACGCCGAAGAGGAAGGTGTACACGAGGAGCATGAGGAGGGGCGTCAGAAACGACCAGGCCACGCCGAGGATCGAGCCGCGATAGCGACCTATGACATCCCGTCTTGCCATCTGGAAGATCAATTGCCGATGGCGCCAGTAGCTGGTGAAGACTCCGCCGATGCTGTGAGCGGCCGCCGCCCAGAAGCTGTTCGGCGGCTGAGGCAGCGCGTCCATTGGCAGTCCAGGTGAAGAGCCCGTCAAGGGCGTGGATGAGGGTGCACCTGCGCTGGCGGACGCCAGTGTACAACAGGGTCATGGTCGTGCTCCATGTGCCTCTCGACCGGCGGCTGCTGGCTGGTAGTTCCGGCGGCCCGCGCGACCCCCAGCAGGAGCCAGAACGAGATGGCGACCTCCGAAATCATCAGCGGATGCATCGTCAGGGATGCGGTCAGGAAACCCGCAACGCCCGCCGCAAGGCCCAGCTGATACGGGTCAGACGATCGCCAGGCCTGGCTGGCGATCGGCGCCGCGCCGAGAACCACCAGCAGCAGGAACAGGCCAAGGCCCGGGAGTCCCAGTTCTCCCGCAAACTGCAGCGGTTGGTTGTGCGCATTCTCCTGGAAGTACCACGAGTGCGCCAACGTCGACATGTACGGATAGGAACGGCTCCGGTACTGTCCGATCCCCACGCCCTTCAACGGATGTGCCCGCACCATGCGCATCGTTGCCCAGGCCATCTCTCGCCGGATACCGAGGGCCGTGGCCGCGTTGGCCCTGGTCTTGGCCTGCGGATACAACAGGCCGACCATCAGGGCAACCACCAGGACTGTCGCCACGACCAGGGCCTTTCGGGAGCGACTGCCTTCGGCGGGTGAGCGGAATACCAGGATCGCAATACCCACCGGCAGCAGGATCAGCGCCGTCCTCGAACCTGATAGCCACAGTCCGGCCATGATGAACGGCGCGGAGCAGGTGGCTGCCGCGCGCAGCGATCGATCCCGCAGCGCCGAAAGCGAAAAGAGCGCGAGCAGCAGAAACAATGCGCCCGCGGCATTGAAGTCGGGAAACGTGCTGGTGACCCGGATCGAAGGGAGCACATCCGTGATGGCGGTCCAGGAAGGTGGACGCCTCAGGACAATCTCCACGGCGCGGTTCATGTTGAGCGCGCCCACGGCGGCGACGCCCAGCATCAGCGCTCGCATGACGCGCCGCCCGAGCCCACTCTGACGGAGACACTCTTCGTTCGTGAGTGCGTACGCAGCGACGCCAGTCGTCGCCAGGAGCGCTGCCAGCCCTCCTGGGACCGCGCCGGCGTTCGGCAGGCTCCAAAGCGACCAGCCCACCACTCCGCCCCATGCGGCTGCGGTGGCGATGAGCCACCGGTCTGCCACGCGGTCGCCGCGCAGCGCGCGCCCAAGTGCATCGCCTCCGACAAACGCCAATGCCAACGGAAGCGTCCAGCTGGTAGCACCGTGCGTCAGGGCGTCCAACGCCCCTCCGAGCGGTCCGAACGCCGCCAGCAACACGAGGGCCTCTCCCGGCTTCCATGCGGCGAGTACGACGAGAAGCGCCATGGAGATTCGCAGTGCGCCGACCGCGGCCTCTCCGAACGCCCAGTAGCCGCCGATCAGGGCGCCTGCAGCAACGACGAGATTTGCAAGGCGAGGTACCGCGCGTTCAAGGACTGGGCGCAGTGTGCGTGCCATGGTCCGGCTGGATTCGTTGGTATAGTAGGTGATCCATGGGGCAACCTGCCGCGCCCATCACGTCACTGACGGATCGCCGGTCGGCCGAAAGTTTGATCGAGCGCCTTCGTACGCGCAAGGCGCGAGTGAGCGTCATTGGTCTCGGCTACGTCGGCCTGCCGCTTGCCGTCGAGTTTGCTCACGCCGGCTTCACCGTGACGTCGGTGGATCTGGATCAAAGCAGGGTAGAGAGTATTCGACGGGGCGTGTCCTACATCGCGGATGTGCCGAGCGAACGCGTGCGCGAGCTGGTCGACGCGGGCCGGTTGTCGGCCACGAAAGACTTCGCGATCCTCGCCGAGGCCGATGCCATCAGCATCTGCGTCCCGACGCCGCTGCGCAAGACGAAAGACCCCGACCTTTCCTACATCGTTGCGGCAGTCGAGGAGGTGTGCAAATACCTTCACGCGGGCCAGCTGATCGTGCTCGAGTCCACCACGTATCCGGGCACCACCGACGAGGTCGTCCGTCCGATGCTCGAGCGCGGCGGGCTGGTTGCCGGCCGGGACTTCTTTCTCGCCTTCTCTCCCGAGCGCGTCGACCCGGCAAATCCCGACTGGCATACGGGCAATACGCCCAAGGTCGTCGGTGGCGTGGACCGCGCGTCCACGGAGGCCGCCTGCGCGCTCTACCAGCAGATCGTCACAACGATCGTGCCGGTCTCCTCCACCAGCGTCGCCGAGATGGTGAAGCTGCTCGAGAACACGTTCCGCGCCGTGAACATCGGCATGGCGAACGAGCTGGCGCTCATGTGCCGGCAGATGAACATCGACGTCTGGGAAGTGATCGACGCCGCCAAGACCAAGCCGTTCGGTTTCATGGCGTTCTATCCCGGCCCGGGACTGGGCGGGCACTGCATCCCGATCGATCCGTTCTACCTGAGCTGGAAGGCCCGGCAGAGCGGGTTCGAGAGCCGCTTCATCGAGTTGGCCGGCCACGTCAACTCGTCGATGCCGCGCTACGTCGTCGAACGCGTCAGCGAGGCGCTGAACAGCATGGGCAAGCCGCTGCGCGGCTCGCGTGTGCACCTGTACGGCATGGCCTACAAGGCCGACGTGGGTGACTACCGGGAATCACCGGCGATCGACATCGTGCGGCTGCTCGAGGAGCGTGGCGCGGTCGTAAGTTACACCGATCCGCACGTCCCGGTGGTGGACGACCACGGCGTCTCGCTGACCGGTCTCGGGGAAGCGGAGGCGCTTGCCGCCGGGATCGACTGCGCCGTCATCGTGACGAATCATCGCGCGTTCGACTACGACGGGCTCGTGCGCACTGCGCCGCTCATCGTCGACACGCGCAACGCGTTGAAGGGCCGAACCGGGGCGCACATCTTCCGGCTCTAGCCGAGCGATCGAGGAGGTCACGCGAGGATGAAGAACAACAGCAAGGTGCTGGTGGCCATTGCGGCCATCGTGGCTGTGCTCGGCTGGTGGCTCTACGCGCGCAGGAGCGCCCAGGACAACGTGATCGACATGGTGGCGACCTTCCCCCAGGCGGAACACCGTTCGAAGGGCACGCCGCCGGAATCGGCATTCCAGGTGGGCAGCGTCACCATCGACGGCCAGACGCGCCGCACGATTCTTGCGAAGCCATTTTCCCGGATTACGTACACGGTGACCGTTCCTCCCGATGCGTGGCTCGAGGTGAACTTCGCGATGCAGCCCGAGTCGTGGGACCAGCCGGGCGACGGCGCGCAATTCCGCGTCGGCGTCGCGGAAGGGCGCAACTACGACGAGATTCTCAAGCAGTACGTCAATCCCAAGCGCGGGGATCGTCGCTGGTTCTCCGCGCGGCTCGATCTGGCTGCGTACGAAGGGCATCAGGTGAAGCTGATCTTCAGCACCGATCCCGGGCCGGAAAGCAAGGGCACCCTCGAGAACGACCTCGCCGTGTGGGGCGAGCCGCACCTGTACAGCAAGCGATAGCAGTGACCCATTCGAGCGGCGGGACGCTGGCGATCGAGGTACCCCTGCTGGATCTCGTTGCTCAATGGGCGGCGATCCGCGAGGAGGCGCTCGCCGCGATCACCCGCGTCTGCGACAGCCAGCGCTTCGTGCTTGGTGAGGAAGTCGAGGCGTTCGAGCGGGAGATGGCCGCCGGGCTCGGCGTCGCGCACGCCATCGGCGTCTCGTCCGGCACCGATGCGCTGCTGGTCGCGCTCATGGCGCTCGGCATCGGCCCGGGCGACGAGGTGGTAACCAGCACCTATTCGTTCTTCGCAACCGCCGGCACCATCGCAAGAGTCGGCGCGCGGCCGGTGCTGGTGGACATCGATCCGGTCAGCTTCAATCTCGATCCGCAGGCCGTCGCGGCGGCGATCACGCCGCGCACGAAAGCCATCATGCCGGTCCACCTGTACGGCCAGTGCGCGGACATGGACGCCATCGGAAGAATCGCCGCGCGAGCAGGCGTGCCCATTGTGGAAGACGCGGCGCAGGCCATCGGAAGCCGGTATCGGGGGCGGCAGGCCGGCGGGTTCGGTCTCGGCGCGGGCTTCTCGTTCTTCCCGAGCAAGAATTTGGGCGCCTTTGGCGATGCGGGCCTCGTCACGAGCAACGACGCGGCGTTTGCCTCGCGAGTGCGCCTGCTGCGTAACCACGGTGCCGAGCGTCAGTATTTCCACCGCCTCGTCGGCGGCAACTTCAGGCTCGACGCCCTGCAGGCCGCCGTCCTGCGGGTCAAGGCGCCGCACCTCGACGGCTGGACGGAGCGGCGTCGCGCCAACGCAGACCGGTATCGGGGGCTGTTCCGCGAGGCAGGCCTCGACGGGCGACTGACGCTGCCGACGGAAGTCGATGGCTGCCGCCACATCTACAACCAGTTCGTGGTTCGCGTGCCCGGGCGCGACCGCGTGAAGGCGGCGCTCGCATCCCGCCGGATCGGCACTGCGATCTACTACCCGGTGCCGTTCCACCTGCAGGAGTGCTTCGCGGATCTCGGCTACGCGGCCGGCGCGTTTCCTCACGCCGAGGCCGCCGCGCGCGAGACGCTGGCGCTGCCGATCTACCCGGAGCTCAGCGAGACACAGCAGGCGGCCGTCGTCACCGCGCTGACCGCCGCGCTCGACGAGGTCACCCGCTAGCCCATGTCGGCGCTGTCGACATCAGGCGCCACACGGAGCCGCCTGCCGGGCCTGACGACCCGGATCTTCATCGGCCTCGCCATGGGCATCGTGATCGGCCACGTCTGGCCCGACACCGGGATCGCCATTCGTCCGCTCGCCGACCTGTTCCTGCGCCTGATCAAGATGATCCTGGCGCCGCTCATCTTCTCGACCCTGGTCATTGGCATCGCGGGCACGGGCGACCTGAAAGCGGTCGGCCGCATCGGCCTGAAGGCGATCGTGTGGTTCGAGCTCGCGACGACGATCGCCCTCGTGATCGGGCTGGTGATGGTGAACCTGATCCGGCCCGGCGCCGGCGTCGCGCTGCCGGCCGGCGCCGACACCGCCTCGCTCACCACGATGGCGCGCTCGCAGCAGGGCGGGTGGGACATCCTGCTGCACATGGTGCCGGCGTCGGTCGTCGATGCGATGGCGAAGAACGACATCCTGCAGGTCGTGGTCTTCGCCTCCTTCTTCGGCGTCGCGCTCGCCGCCGTCGGAGCGCGTGGCGCGATCATCGTCGACCTGCTCGACAGCGTGGCGCAGGTGATGTTCAAGGTCACGGGCTACGTGATGCGGTTCGCGCCGATCGGCGTGCTCGCGGCCATGGCGGCGACGGTCGGCGGCAAGGGGCTCGGCATCCTCGTCACGCTCGGCGCGCTGGTCCTGACGATGTACGCGGGGCTCATCATCTTCGTGGCGCTGGTCATCGGCGGCGCGGCGCTCGTGACCCGCGTGCCGTTCTTCTCGTTCGTCGGCGCCGTGCGCGAGCCGTTCCTCATCGCGTTCACCACTGCCAGCAGCGAAGCGGCACTGCCCAAGGCCCTCGAGGTCATGGAACGCTTCGGCGTGCCGAAGCGAATCGTCAGCTTCGTCCTGCCGACCGGGTACAGCTTCAACCTGGACGGCTCGACGCTGTATCTGTCGGTCGCGTCGGTCTTCGTCGCGCAGCTCGCCGGCATCGAGCTGACCGTCGGCCAGCAGGTCATGATGATGCTGACGCTGATGGTGACGAGCAAGGGAGTGGCCGGCGTGCCGCGCGCCAGCCTGGTGATTCTGACGGCGACCCTCGCGAGCTTCGGCCTGCCGCTCGAGGGCGCCGCGATTCTCCTCGGCGTCGATCAGATCATGGACATGGGCCGAACGGCGGTGAACGTGATGGGCAACTGCATCGCGACGGTCGTCGTCGCCCGCTGGGAAGGCGAGTTCGACGACGACCAGATGCGCCGGTTCAAGGCGGCATGACGCCGAAAGTGCTGGTCGTCGGTGCCGCCGGACAGCTGGGCAGCGCGATGGTGCGCCGCCTCTCGCACGAAACCACGGTGGTCGGGCTGACGCGCCGGGAGCTCGAGCTCACGAATCACGCTGCGGTCGCGACCGTAGTCGCGCGCGAGCGGCCGGCGGTGATTCTCAACTGCGCGGCCTACAACGCCGTGGACCAGGCCGAGGGTGCCGTCGCCGACGCGCTGGCCGTCAACGCGTTCGTACCCCAGTCGCTCGCTCGCGCCGCCCGGGCCGTTGATGCGACGCTCGTTCACTACAGCACCGACTTCGTGTTCGATGGTCACGCGAGTCGCCCGTACACGGAATCGGACGCGCCAAACCCGCAGAGCGTGTACGGCCAGTCGAAGCTGATAGGAGAGTGGCTCGCCTCGGACGCGCCGCGCGCCTACGTTTTGCGCGTGGAAAGCCTCTTCGGCGGACCCGCCGCGCGAAGCAGCATCGACCGCATCATCGCGTCGCTCAGGTCCGGCGAACCCGCCCGCGTCTTCGTCGATCGCGTTGTCACACCCAGCTTCGTGGACGACGTCGTGGACGCGACGTGGTCGTTGCTGACGCGTGAGGCCGAGCCCGGTCTCTATCACGTCGTGAATGCCGGTGAGACGACGTGGCACGCATTGGGTGCCGAGGCCGCCCGGCTGCTGGGGACCGATGCCAACCTGGTGCCGGTCAGGGTGGCCGACGTCCCGATGCGCGCCGCCCGGCCGCAGTATTGCGCGCTCTCCACCGCCAGGCTTGCCGGCGCCGGAGTCTCGATGCCCGCCTGGCAGGACGCCCTCGGCCGCTACATCCGTCTGCTCGCGAACTGACCGGCATCCGTCCCACGGTTCATCACGCGCATTGCGCGTGCGTACGCCGTGGCCTCCTCACTTGTGACGACCCGTGCCGTCCGAGGGATGGACGGCGGATGCAGCCAGAATGCGAGTGTTATGGTCGCCGAAGCAGGGCGAGGAGGCCCTTTTCATGCGTCCATTGCAAGCCCGCCATCTCTGCGCCCGGAGCCTTGCCATGTCCCTCGGGATGGTCTGGCTCGCGAGCGCCGCCGTCGCGCTGGCACAGCCGCCGCTCACGCTTCCGCAACCGAGTCAGGCCGCGAGCGCCGGGCAGCGAGTCGGCCTGACCGACATCACCGTTACCTACCACCGGCCCGCCGTGAACAAGCGCGAGATCTGGGGCAAGCTCGTGCCGTACGGGCAGGTGTGGCGCGCGGGCGCAAACGAGAACACGGTCATCACGTTCAGCACTCCAGTGAGCATTGGGGGTCATGCACTGCCGGCTGGCTCGTACGGCCTGCACATGATTCCTGCCGAGCGTGAGTGGACGGTGATCTTCAACCGCGAATCGAAGGCGTGGGGCAGCTTCTTCTACGATCAGGCCGACGACGCGGCACGCGTCACGGTAACGCCGTCCGCCGCCCCGTTCGAGGAACACCTCGCCTACACGTTCGACGATGTCACCGACAAGTCGGCGGTGGCGACGCTCCACTGGGAGAAGCTCGCCGTGCCGATCAGGATCGACGTCGACACCTCGGCCGTGGTCGTGGCGAGCCTGCACTCGGAGCTCCGCGGCCTGCAAGGGTTCAGTTCGCAGCGGCTGGCGCAGGCCGCCGACTGGTGCGCAACGAACAACGTGAACCTCGACGAGGCGGGGAAGTGGGCCGATCAGGCCGTGGCGCAGCAGGAGAACTTCCAGACGCTGCGCGCAAAGGCGGCAGTCGCCGAGCGCAAGGGCGACGTCGCAGCGGCGAGCGACCTGCGCGCGAAGTCGATGACCGTGGCGAGCGAAGCGGACATCAACAACTACGGGTACCAGCTGCTCGGCTCGGGCAAGGTCGACCAGGCCATCGCGGCCTTCCGCGACAACATCAAGCGCCACCCGGATTCGTGGAACACCTACGACAGTCTTGGCGAAGGTCTCTCGGTCAAGGGCGCCAAGGCCGAGGCCGCTGAAAACTACCGGAAGGCGCTCGAGATGACGAAGGACCCGAAGCAGAAGGATCGGATCACCGCGATACTCTCGAAGCTCTCGAGCTAGGCCCCTGTGCCCGGCTGGCGTGTCAGCGGGGCCAGCGGCTGAGACACACGACGCCTGCAAACACGGAGAGCAGGGCGAGTGCCGACAGCCAGCGGTACCGCGGATACTCCAGCCGGACGACGTAGCTGCCGTCGCGCGGCGCGGTGAACGCAAGCTGCCCATTCGAGTTACCGAGCGACACTTCCTGCCGATCCACGAACGCGCGCCATGCGGGGTAGTAGTTCGCACGGACGACGACCGGGTCGCCTGCCTTGACGTCGGCGAGCGCCACGTCGGCGCCGAGCAGGTCGAGCGAGCGCAGCTCGCCGCTGCCGCGGGCGGTCACCACGGATCGGACGTCCGGGTCCGTCATCTCGAATTCGGACCACCGTCCGCCACGCCACTGCTCGACGAAGTGTCCGCCGCGCGCGAGATAGTTGCGCGACGTGTCGGTCCAGACGAACAGATGCCGTACTCCCCACCGCCGCATCTCGGCGGCGAACTCGTCCGGCGGCGTCAGGTCGATGAGCTGCCCGGCGAACGTGCCCGCGCCCACGACCTGGCCGCGGAAGATGTTCCAGACCCACCCGTCGATCATCTGGCTGTAGAACCGCTGGCCGGCCAGGCCGGGCAGCAGGCCCTCGAAGTGCACGTCGAAGGGCGTCCGCGGCGTCCGCCGCACCGGATCGCTGTCCATGTCGCGATGCGGGCTGACTTCGACGAGCACGAGGCTGCCATCGCTCGCGGCGATGCGGTCGATGAGCGGTGGATCGAACGCGCGCAGGTCGGGCACGTGGCGCACGGGCTCGAAGGACGTCGCCACGTAGAGCGACAGCACCGCGGCGATTGCTATGGCCACCGAACGGCGTCCGGCGTGACGCAGCACGAGCCCTGCCATCGCTGGTGCCACAAGCAGCGGCAGCATGTGCTGGATGCGGTCGAACATCGCGCCGGCCACCGGCGTGTTGAGCCGGAGGAGCGCTTGCGTGAGGACCGCGCAGGCGGCGTAAAAGCCGACGCGCGTCGCCCGGCCGGTTACTGCGACGAGGAGCATCGGGAGCAGCCAGACGTTTGCCAGGCTCCGATAGTCGTTGAACCATCGCTGCGGCAACGCCAGGATCTCGACGTTGTAGAACGCATTCCGCGCGAACTGTCCCCAGCGGATCGGCTCGCCATGCTGGTAGACCGTGTTGTTGAAGCTGACGAATTCGGGATACCGCAGAGACTCCCAGTGCACGGGCAGCGCCGCGATGGCGGCGAACCCCGACGCGAGCGCCAGGCGGACGAACGCCGCGCGATCGCGGAAGTAAATCGATTCGAGCAGGAGGTACAGGCCCGCGTAGACGGCAAACGCCGCGTGGGAACCGAGGGCCACCGTCAGCGCGGCCAGCATCAGCGGACCGCCCCAGCGCCGGCCCCGGCGTGCCGCGTGGCTGCCTGCCAGCGCGAGCCCCGCACAGAAAACGCCGACCATCGAGTTCGTATCACCGCTCGAGGTGATGGTGTAGAGGTAGCCGGTCCCGAAGAAGCACGCGAAGGCCGTGGCCAGGATGCGCGTCTCGGGTTCCTCTGCGCCGAGATCCCACCAGACGAAGACCGGCACGGCCACGAACAGCACCGCGTGCAGCAGGTGGTAGCCCAGGGTGTTGCCGAGGATCGTCATCGGCAGGAATGCGAGCAGCCCGAAGTTCTGCGCGATGTCCGTGGACGTGGGATAGCCGCCCAGGAACCACCAGTTCCACCCGACGACAACGCCGCGGCGGAGCAGGGCAACACCGTTGACGGTCATCTGGAACAGTTCCGTCCAGTCATCCTTGAAGGGAATCTCGGTCCACACGGAGAGCGGAAGGCGATGAAACAGCGAGGCGAGCAGAAGCGCGCTCCCTGCGGCCAGGAAGGCAAGGGCCGTGGCACGGCCTATCCGCGCAGGGCGGCCGATCTCACGCCGCGCGACGACGACCAGCAGCGTGGCCGCGGCCAGGGCCAGGCCGTACCACGGCTTCCGCCATCCATGCAGCGCTCCCGCCTGCGCGGCCCATCGTGATGTCGTCAGGAAGTTGATCCACGCCAGTCCGAGAGCCAGCGCGATGGACGCGATAGGCGCCCATGCAGCCAGCCGGAGCGCGCGCGGGGCTGTCGACGCCATGGCCCTACTCCGCGACGGCGTCCACGATGTCGGCGACGCCGGCGCCGATAGCCAGGCACGACGTGAGCCCCGGCGACTCGATGCCGGCGGCGTGCACAAGTCGGGGCTGCCGGCGATCGGCCCGGATGAGGAAGTCCTCGAAGGAGCCCTCGGGCCCGTGGAGCTTCGCGCGGATGCCGCTGCCGCCGAGCCGCAGATCATCGGGCCGGATCTCCGGCAGCAATTCGCGCGTCGGCTCGACGAACGCCTCCACGCTCTCGCGGCCATCCTCGTAGTCGTCTTTCCTGGACTGGAACCGCACGGTCGGCCCCACTTGCACGGCTCCGCCTGTCGTCCTCATCAGATGCACGCCAAGACTGTGTCCCTTCGGGTGGGGCAGCGGATACACGAGCCACCGCAGCAGATCGCGACGTGACGGCACGATCTCGCAGTACTCACCGCGCGCGGGATGGATCGTGAACGGCTCGCCATCGAGCTTCGCTGACACCTCGTCGGCGAACAGTCCCGCGGCGTTCACGACCACGCGCGCGCCGATTTGCTCGCGCCCGGTGTCCACCACGAGGCCTGGGCCGCCTGGCCCGCCGCTCACGAACGGCGTCGCCGAGAGCCGCATCACCCCTCTCGCGTCGCAGTCTTCGGCCAGCGCACGCACGAGAGCTTCGGCCCCGACGATGCCGGAGTCGGGAGACCAGATAGCGCGCGTCGCGCGCACGTGAGGCTCGCGCCGCGCGATGAAGGCCGGATCCACGAGCGCCAGCCCTTCGACGCCGTTGGCCTGTCCCTTATGGAACAGCACCTCGAGCGCCGGCTCCTGGCTTGCGTTCGTTGCGACGATCAGCTTGCCGCAGCGAACATGCGGCACGCCTCGCGCGGCGCAGTACTCGTAGAGCCTGCGCGCCCCCTCGAGGCACAACCGCGCCTTGAGCGAGCCGGCCGGATAGTAGATGCCGGCGTGGATAACGCCGCTGTTGTGCGTGCTGGTATCCATGCCTGCCCGCGGGTGGCGTTCCAGCAGGCAGACCGGACGATCGGGCCAGCGTCCGGCGATCTCACGCGCCGAGGCCAGTCCCGTGACGCCGGCCCCGACGACGAGGACGTCAACCGACTCCACGGGAACTAGAGCCGCTCCGCGATCGCGGTGTAATCCTGGAACGCGAACAGCAGGCTGTTCAGGCGCTCCACGTTGGCATTGAAGGTCGTGATGAGATCGGCGACGGCCGGCGCGTCCTGCGGCTTCGGCGGCGCCAGGGGTTGCAGCTTGTCGATCTCCTCGAGCGGCGCGCTGAAGTCGATGCGCGCCTTCTGGAAGCCGCTCGCCGTGAGCAGGTACTGCAGCGTGTCGGGATGAATCGGCCGCTGGTGCGTCAGGTCGCGGATGTAGCTCGAGAAGAACGCGAACCACGACGCGGGGTTGATCGTCTCGAGCACGATCGGCGATCCCGGCCGCAGCTTGTGATACGCCACGTCGAGCGCGCGCATCAGGTACGACGGCTCGAGATGCTCGACGACCTGGACGGCGATCAGGCCGCCGAGCGAGGCGTCGGGCAGGGCCGAGAGATAACCGACGAGATCGCCCTCGACCACGTCCAGCCCGCGCGCGCGGCAGACCTCGACCATCTCGTGATTCGTGTCGAGCCCGCGCGCGCCGACGCCGGCGTCGCGCAGCAGGTCCAGGAACTCGCCACGCCCGCAGCCGACATCGAGCACGTCGGTGCGGCCGGCGAACAGCGGCACGTAGGCCTGAAGCCTCGCGCGGATCTCCTCGCGGCTGCCGCGAAAGCGGTCCTCGAAGCCGACGTACTTGTATGAGTCGATTGCGGGTGCGAGAGGTGCGCTGGGTGCGAGAGGTGCGCTGGGTGCGTGAGGTGCGCTGGGTGCGACAGGTGCGTTAGGTGCGACAGGTGCGACAGGTGCGATCGAGCGCTCCA
>Ga0207701_10000671_pt1 | contig 35662 bp, 27 predicted proteins | sample KBSSwiSSwithPhiX_FD_184294 | JGI IMG/M metagenome (GOLD analysis project Ga0207701, IMG submission 184294) | Switchgrass rhizosphere bulk soil microbial communities from Kellogg Biological Station, Michigan, USA, with PhiX - S5 (SPAdes) (version 2) | ecosystem: Environmental > Terrestrial >... | reverse complement strand
CAGCATCCGTGTGCCTTCGACATCGACGACCAGGACGTGCGCGACGATGCGATGCACATGATGAACGGGACGCCGTCGATTCCCGCCTACTACGCGGCGATCGGCGGGCTCGACATCATCAACGAGGTGGGGATCGAGCGCATCCGCGAAAAGTCGCAGCGGATGACGACGCGGCTGCTGGCGCTGGTGGACGAGCACGGGTTCACGTCGGCCGCCGCCCGCGATCCGAACCGCCTCGCGGGCACCGTCGCCGTGAATGTCCCCGACGCGCTGGAGGTGTCACGCACCCTGAAGGCGCGCGACTTCGTCGTCGACTACCGGCCGCCGGTGGGGGTCCGGATCTCGCCGCATTTCTACAACACGATGGAAGAGATCGAGCAAATCATGGCGGAGATGGCGTCGATCGTGGCGAAGAAGGACTACGCGACGCCGGACGTGTTGTCGCGGGTGACATAATCACTTCGACCGGCAGCCACCCACCACGACGATCAACGCAGAGCCCGCAGAGACCGCAGAGTATTTTCTTTCTCATGTAGTGTCCGGCTTCAGCCGGACCTTTTTGGGTCTCTGCGTTCTAAATTTAACAGTGCGTTTCAAAACTACACGCAGCCTCTCGTAACGCATTCATCAAGCTCGATCGCAGCGTGACAGTGAAAGCTGCATGGAAGCGTCTCGACGCCGGCATCGGCAATGCACGTAAAAGATGTGCTCTGCGGTCTCCGCGGGCTCTGCGTTCCTTCGTCGTGACAAGCGGCTGCCGCCCGGCTATTGCTCCGAGGACAGCTGGCGCTCCAGAAACCGCAGCTTGTCCGGATTCCTCATGATGCGAATCGCGGCGATCGCGTCGTTCTCGATGCTGAAGGTGTAGACCGAATCGATCCGGCCCGAAACGCGCAGCACCACAGACGGCTCGTGGTTCACCTCGACCACGTCCAGCGTCACGTCCGCGAGCGCGATGCCGACCGAGGGCGCCGTGCGCCGGATCCCGACCAGCACCTGCACCACGTGATCGCGGCCGAAGATCGGGCGGCGCGCGGCGAAGACCTTGCCGCCGCCGTCGCTCCAGAAGCCGACGTCCTCGGCGAGCACGCTGGTCAGCGCGTCGCCGTCGCCGTCGCGCAGGGCGTTGACGAAGCGGCCGACCAGCGGACGTTTCGCCTCGAGGGTGTCGTGGTAGCGCGGGCGGCGGTCGGCGATGTGCAGCTTCGCGCGGTGAAACAGCTGGCGGCAGTTCGCCGGCGTCATGTCGAGCATCGCCGCGATCTCGTCGTACTCGTGATCGAAGACCTCGCGCAGCAGGAAGACGGCGCGCTCCTCGGGCGAGAGCGTCTCGAGCAGCACCATGAAGGCGAGGGTCACCGACTCGGCGAGCGCCACGGATTGTTCCGGCTCCTCCCGATCGTCGGTCAGCACCGGCTCGGGCAGCCACGGGCCGATGTATTCCTCACGTGCCGCACGGGCCGACTTCAACCGGTCGAGGCAGAGCCGTGTGACGATCGTGGTCAGGTACGCCTGGGGTGATCGGAGGTCGGATGGACGCGCAGCTGAGAAACGGAGCCACGCGTCCTGCACGACGTCCTCGGCGTCGCTGGCGCTGCCGAGCATCCGGTAGGCGACTGCGAACAGCCGCCGCCGGTGCTCCTGGAAGAGATCGACTTCGGGCATCACTCACGCATGCTGCAGCGCCTCGGAATATCCTTCGCGGATCGTCGGATACATCGGCCGCCAGCCGAGCTCGGCGCGTGCCCTCGCGTTCGACAGCGGCAGCCGCAAGGACAGCACTTGAGCCATATACGGCGCGAACAGCTTCGGCAACCACGATGGTATCGCGAACGGTTTCTTCGCTCCCACGGTTTCGGCGATCGTCCGCGCCATCTCGCTCATGCTGACGGGATGATCGTCGACGATGTCGTAGATGCTGCCGGGCGTGCCGTGCTCGAGCGCGGCAACGGTCGCGCTCGCCGCGTCTTCGAGATGAATCGGCGGCAGCAAACCCTGATCGCCGCGGACCGTGGGCAGCATCCGCCGCCGCGCCAGCGCGATCAGCTGCTTGGTCATCGCGTTCTCCGCTCCATAGAACAGGCCGTAGCGCAGGATGATGCCCTCGAACAGATGACGCGCGTTCGCGTCGAGCACCTGCGATTCCATCGACCGAATCGCTTCGGTCGCCTCATCGACCTGCGACGGCGATCCGGGCGTGGCCGCCGCGAGCGGCGCGAACGATCCGACGACGAAACGCTTCACGCCGGCCGCTGCTGCCGACTCGATGAGGTTCCTCGTCCCCTCGATGCGAAGGCGATTGGTCGGCGCAAGCTCTTTCGCCGATTTCGGTCCGGCCTGCGGCAGCGCCGTCAGTTGATGGATGACGTGCGTCGGCTGCGCGGCGACGACAACGCGGCGCAGCGCTGCGGCGTCGAGCGCGTCGGCGACGGCCGGTGTGGCGCCGCGCGCGCGCAGCATCTCGGCTTTCGAGGCCGAACGCGTCAGCGCGGTGACCTGATGTCCGGCGGCGACGAGTGTGCGAACCAGCGGCAGACCAATGGCTCCGGATCCTCCTGCGATGAAGACGTTCATGATGCCCTCCTGGGGATTCGTCGAAGCGCGGATCGCACGCCGACGACGACGCCAGCGGCTTCGCTGGCGACGAGCAGCAGCGCGGTGATGCGGAATTGCGTGCGCCACGCCTGTGCGACGTGGTCGACGTGATCCGGCCCGGCGATGATGAAGTGGTTGACGAGACCGAAGACAAGCGCGCTGCCGAGCGATGCGGCGACCACCCATGCGGCGGCAACCGGACGCCAGCGGGCGAGCGCGAGGCCGACGAGCGGACCCGCGAGGATGACGAGGTAGACGAACAACGTGGCGGCGAGCGGCAGCGGGATCGCAGCCCCGCCGTGCGCCTGGCCGTGAACGATGGTGATTGCCAGATGGAGCAGAACGACGGCGATGAGCGACCCGTCAACCCGGTTTACCCCACCCTCCCGACCTACCAGACCCGCGCGACCCCTGTGCCCCGTCTCCATACCAGGGAGACGAGCCAGCCCGCGGTTCTGTGACAGCTAGTCGGAGACCGCGATTTCTCCAGGCACGATCGGACGCGTGCGCGGCAAACGGCCGAGGCGGGCGAGGTTGCCGACAAAGGCGAGGATCCCGAGAAATACCAACAGCTTGAAGAGGTCGCCGGCCGTCGTCCGCGGCACGACTTTCCACAGGAGCCACAAGGCCGGCTGAGCGAAGCAGACGGCCCAGACTGAGCCGTAAAAGTAGCGCCGCTCGTGGCCTTCGCCCTTGGTCGACGGCTTCACCCGCGGCAGGCGGCCGAGCGCGCCCAGCAGCCAGATCGTCCCGGCCAGCGGAAAGTAGGCGTAGCGGTAGATCTGCTTCAGGTACCACTGCCCGGTCGCAATCGCGACGATGAGGCCGGCGATGTTCAGAACCGCGAACGTGATCACCTCGCTCCACGCGAACGTGTAGCAGATGCGCCGATAGAGCGGGTTCGGGCGATCCTCTGTGAACCGGATGATGTAGGGGCGTGGCTCGACGCCGGGCAACGCGCCGCGAAGTCCGGCGATCCCGGTCCCCAGCAGCACCACCCCCAGCCACAACGTCATGCGCGCGTCGAAGCCGCGCTCGAAGAGATCGAAGGTGAGCGGCCCGGGGGCGATGAAGAAGACGAAGATCCAGATCGGCCAGTGGTTGAAGCGGTAGTGCAACTTGTTGCGATCGCGGATCTTGCGCTGCGACGCGTATTCGACAGGGATAGCGTTCACGGTCTCGTTATCAATGCGGGCCATCGCCAGGCCGACGGCGTTTGCGATCTGGGATGCGGCAGCCGGCTGGCCGTCGCTCCGCGAGTATAACCCGTTGCCGGGGATGCTTGCGGTGCCGGTCAGCCGACGAACTTGTAGCCGTGGCCGTGGACGGTGACGATGAACTCAGGCGCTTTGGGGTGGTCGATCTTCTGCCGCAGGCCGGCCACGTGGACGTCGACGGTCCGCGTCAGCGGCATCTCGTCGTAACCCCACACCTCGGCGAGGAGCGCATCGCGGGACAGCGCGGCGCCGCGATGCTCGATGAAATACCGCAGCAGCTTGAACTCGCGCGCCGACAGTTCCACCGGCTCGCCTCCGCGCGTGACCTCGACGCGGCGCAGGTCAACGACCACGTCGCCGAAGCGGTAGATCTCGCCGCCGGGCTGCGCGCCCGACGGGACGCGCCGCAGCAGCGCCTCGAGCCGCGCCATCAGCTCGATGGTTTCGAACGGCTTGGTGAGGTAGTCGTCGGCGCCAAGCTTGAGGCCGACCACCTTGTCGACCACCTGTCCCCGAGCCGTCAACATCAGGATCGGCGTCGTCACGCCGCGCTGCCGGACTTCGCGGCAGACATCGAAGCCGTTCATCTTCGGCAGCATCACGTCGAGGACGATGAGATCGTAGCCGCCGCCCGCCGCCCGCGCGAGGCCCGACTCGCCGTCGCTCGCCGTCTCGACGTTGTAGCCCTCGCTGCCGAGGCGATCGGTCAGCGTCAGCCGCAGGCCGGCTTCGTCTTCGACCAGCAGCACGCGCGGGGTCGTCGACATCAGAGGGGTGTTCAAGAGGCGTGCGCCTCCGCGTCCGCCGGGAGTTCGATGACGACCGTCGTGCCCTCGCCGGCGCGGCTGTCGACCGCGATCGAGCCGCCGTGCGCGTCGACGACGTGCCGCACGACGCTCAAGCCGACGCCGGTGCCGCGAACCTGCGCATCCACGGCGCGACGCCCGCGATAGAACGGCTTGAAGATGTGCGGCAGGTCCGCGGCATCGATGCCCAGACCACGATCGACCACACGAATCTGCACCCGCGGCGCCGAGCCGTTCGAGAGAGCGGTGCTGACGTCAACGCTCGCGCCGCCGGGGCTGTACTTCACCGCGTTGGCGATGACGTTCTGCACCGCGGATCGCAGCGCGTCGAGGTCGCCGACGACCGCCGGCAACGTGCCATGGCGATGGACGTTGACCGTGACGCCGCGATCCCTCGCGTCGTGACTCACCGCCTCGGCCGCGTCGATGACGACGTTGGCGACGTCGACGCCGGCGCGTGCGCGCATCGCCGTCCCGGCGCTGATGCCGGCAAACTCCATCACCCGCTCGACCATGTCGCCGAGCCGCCGCCCTTCGGTTTCGATCAGCGCGCCGTAGCGCTTCACCTGCGTGCCGTCGGCGACGACCCCGTCGGCGAGGTTCTCGCCCGCGGAGCAGATGACCGCGATCGGCGTCCGCAGCTCGTGCGAGACAGCGGCGACAAATTCCATCTGCTGCTTCGACATCCGCCGCTGCCGCTCCGCCGAGGCCAGCGCGAGGAACAGGCTCGCCGCCAGCAGGCCGAGGACGCCGATGCTGATGGCGAGGTTCCGGCGCCGTGAGCGCGCGACGATCGACTCGAGCGAGCCGTCGCGATGGCGCAGGCGCAGCTCCCACGCGCCCTGATCGTCGCCGCCGGTCATCAGCACGCGCTTGCCGTCGGGCGCGTTCGCGCGGCGCACGATAGTGATCGAAACGCGGTCGGCCGGCTCCCCCGCCGCCGGACGGCCGCCGCGCCCTTCGCTGACATGGGCAACCTCGCTCATGCGCAGGTCGAACACCCCAGTGGCGACGTCCGCGGCGGCGCGCTCGATCGTTTCGCCCGAGCTGAAAACGACGCTCGACGGATCGTCGCGGCGGACGATGGTCACGAAGTAGTCGGAGGCGGCGCCGTCGCCGAAATGCCTGGCGGCCAGCGGCTCGACCAGGTCGCGGCGCAGGCTCTCGCGGTCGAGGGCGACGATCAGCACACGCCCTTCGGCGCCGGGCGTCGGGTGAAACGCGAACCGCTCGCCGATCTTCGTCGTCGTCAAGTGCGGCGCGGGGATGACCAGTGCCGGGATGTCAGCCTCTACCGCGTCGACCATCATCAACGGCCGCGGCAAGCCCGCCAGCTGCGGCAGCAGCCGCGGCGTTCGATCGAGGAGGGCGCGAAACTCCGTCGGCCACTCCGCCGGGCCCAGCGTGCGGTGGACGGGATCGAAGCGCTGCAGCTTCGCCGATTCGATCGCCATCCCGGAGACGACGTAGATGCCGCTGACGATTGCGGGCGCGGACGCCGCGCCGCGCCAGCGATCGTACGCGTCACCAAGCGCCGCGGCGGGATCGCGGTCCAGCAGATCGGCATCCATTTGAAACGCGAGGAAGACGCGCGTCAGCTCGGTGTCGAACTCCTGACTGAAAGCCGATGCGCGCGTGCGCAGCCCCGCGCGCATCCGTTCGCGCTCGGCCTCGCTGACTTCGCCGAGCCAGCGGTGCTGCAGCGTCGCCAGCGCGGCGAGCAGCACGAACAGGATCGCGGCCGTCGGCAGCTGCCAGGGAATGCGGCGCACGATTCCCACTGTACGCGAAAGACTGTGGCCGGATCGCGCGCTTTACATTTCTTACAAATCGATTGCCGAGAGATAACAACTTCGTCGAAGGCGCGTCGTCATACTCCTCGAACGAGGCCGGTGGAGTGCTTCAAGGAGTGGACGATGCAACGGCTGATTGTTTCTTTGATTTCGCTCGCGATGACGCTCGGCGGATTCGCGGCGCGCGTGGCAGGCGACACAAAGGCAGAGCAGCTGCTCGCGCAGGCGCGCGCGGCGCTTGGCGGCGACGGCAACCTCGCCAAGGTGCAGGGGCTGACGGCAACCGGCACCTACCAGCGCGAGGTCGGCGATCGGCAGCTGAATGGTGAGGTGACGATCGACCTCCAGCTGCCCGACAAGATGCTCCGTACCGAGAGCATGCGACCGATGGGCGACGCCACGATCGAGACGCTGCAGGGCATCAACGGCGACCAGATCCTTCGCAACTCGCGCACCATCGGCGGCGGGCCGAACATGATGGTCCGCATCGCGCCGCCAGGCGGTGCCGACGGGGAAGCGCAGGCCTTGCGCAACCAGCGCGCCGATATGACCCGCTTCGCGCTCGCGCTGCTGCTGACGTCGCCGCTGTCGATGCCGCTCGAGTACGCCTACGGCGGCGAAGCGGAGGCCGACGACGGGAAGGCAGATGTCGTCGACGCGAAGGGACCGGGCAGCTTCGCGGCGCGCCTGTTCCTCGACCAGAAGACGCACCGTCCGCTGATGCTCGCCTATCGCGGCGCGGCGCCGCGGATGATGATGCGGACGCAGCGCGGCGACGGCCCGCCGCCGGGCGCGGGCGTGCCGCCGCACGAACTGCCGCCGCCGCAGATCGTCGACATCCAGCTGTTCCTCGACGATTACAGGAGCGTCGACGGCGTCCTGCTGCCGCACCACCTGTCGCGATCGGTCGACGGCAAGCCGAACGAAGAAATGACCTTCAAGACGATTCGCATCAACCCGACGTTCAAGCCGGACGCCTTTAGCGTCAGGTAGCGCCGCGGACGGGCAGGGGCGCATGAGTGGCGTGGGCAGGTGGGGCGGGTAGGGCTGGTGGGGGAACCCAATGCGGATGGTTGTGGGCTTGATGCTGATCGTTTTCTGGTCTGCAGCCGTAACGGCGCAGGTGCCCGGTTCGGTGGGGACGTTGCAGGTCACGGTCGTCGATCCGAGCGGTGCGGTGATTGTCGGCGCGCGCGTGCAGGTCGGAGAAGCGACGCTCGACACGAGCGCGCGCGGCGACGCGATCTTCAGCCTGCTGCAACCGGGTCGCTACACGATCGAGGTCGAATCAGCCGGATTCGAGCCGGCCAGCGTCCGCGACGTCCGCGTCCGCGCCGGCGAGAACCGGCGCGAGGTCAAGCTCTCGATCGCGCGGCTGGCCGAAACCGTGCAGGTCGGCCGCGAGGCGCAGGAGCGCGCGAGCGATCCACGCGGCGATGCCTTTTCGACCATCCTGTCGCAGCAGCAGATCGACGAACTGCCCGACGATCCCGACGAGATGGAAGAGATGCTCCGCGAGATGGCGGGTCCGGGCGCGGTGCTGCGCGTCAACGGCTTCCGCGGCGGCCGGCTCCCGCCCAAGGGGCAGATTCAGCAGATTCGCTTCCGCCGCAACATGTTCGCCGCCGACATGCACGAGCCCGGGTTCGTGTCGGTCGACATCACGACGAAACCCGGCCTCGATAACTGGCGCGGCGCGACCAGCCTCGGCTTTCGCGACTCGGCGCTGAACGCGCGCAATGCGTTTGCGCCCGAGAAAGGCGACGAGCAGCACGAGCGCTACGGCTTCTCGCTGAACGGGCCGCTCTGGAAGCAGCACACCTCGCTCTCGCTCTCGGTCGACGGCACCGACGCGTTCGACACCAGGACGATCGTCGCGGCGTTGCCCTCGGGCTATTTCGCCGATTCGATCCGTAAGCCGAACAACGCGCTGAACGTCACCGCGCGGCTGGAGCACGCGCTCTCGAAATCGCAAATGCTGCGCGCCGAGCTTCAGCACAACGACACGACGACCGGGAATCTGGGCGTCGGCGACTTCGACCTCGTCGAGCGCGGCTATACACAGGAGCTCACCGAGACCGTGCTCCGCGCGTCGACGGCGGGTGCGATCGGTAAAGCGCTCTACAACGAGCTGCGGCTGCAGTGGCTCGGCAACCACGCCGCCTACTCTCCCACCAGCGCGGCGCCGGCCGTGCTGGTGCTGAACGCGTTCAACGCCGGCGGCGCGCAGCTCGCCGGCGCGCGCGGCACGAGCCTCTTCACGCTCGCGGACGATCTCGACATCGCGATCGGGCGGCACGCGATCCGCACCGGTCTTCTCCTCGATGCCGGGCGCTACCGGACCGAGGAGCTTCGCAACGCCGGCGGCACATTCACGTTCGCCGGCCTCGACGATTACGCGGCGGCACGGCCGACGACATTCACGCGCAACATCGGCGATCCCCGGCTGACCACTTCCCAGGCGCAGCTCGCACTCTACGTCCAGGACGACATCCGCGTGCGCAAGAACCTGACCGCCAGCGCCGGCGTTCGCCACGAATTTCAGACGCACATCGGCGGCGTGCACCTCGCACCGCGAGGCGGCATTACCTGGTCGCCGTTCAAGAACGGCAAGACGACCGTCCGCGCCGGCGGCGGCATCTTCTTCGACTGGCTCGACGCGCAAACCTATCAGCAGGGCGTGCAGCTTGACGGCACGCACCAGCGCGTCGAGACGATCATGCAGCCGGGCTACCCCGACGCGGTGCTCGGAGGCACTGCCGTGATCCTGCCGGCGGGACGTGTGCAGTTCGCCGCCGATCTCGAACAACCGCAGATTGAGGAAGCGATCGCGGGTGTGGAGCGGATGCTGCCGGGCGAGGTTCGCGTCAACGCGATGTACATGCGGCGGCGCGGCTCGAACCTGCTGCGCGGCGTCGACGTCAACGCGCCGCTGAACGGCGTGCGGCCCGATCCCACCGCCGGGACGGTCACCGAGATCCAGTCGATCGGGCGATCGCAGCTGGATGCGATCAGCGTCAACGTCAACTACATGCGGCCGCAGCAGCGGCTGTTCGTCGCCGCGAACTACACGCTCGGACGTTCGCGAGACGAGGCAGACGACGCGTTCAGCCTGCCGGCGGACAACTACGATCTCGCCGGCGAGCTCGGGCCCTCGCTCGGCTACCCCACGCATCGTTTCATGAGCATCGCGAACCTGCCGCTGAAGGGGCGCTTCCGCCTCGGCACGTCGCTGCGTGTGTTGTCGGCGCTCCCCTACAACATCACCACCGGACGCGACGATAACGGCGACACGGTCAGCAACGATCGGCCGACAGGCGTCGCCCGCAACAGCGGGCGCGGCGGCGCGCAGGTGGATCTCGGGCTGCGAATCAGCTGGAGCACGGGGTTCGGCGGCCCGGCGGCACCGCCGGCTGGGCCGCAGGTTCGCATCCTGCGCGGCGACAACGCCGATCCGCTGTCCGGCATGCCGGGCGGCCTCGACGGTCAGAAGCGCTACTCGGTGGAGCTCTACGCGCAGGCGTACAACGCGCTGAACCGCATGAACCCGCTGAACTTCAGCGGCGTGCTGGCGTCGCCGTTCTTCGGGCAGGCGACGTCGGCGGCGGCGCCGCGGCGAATCGAGATCGGGACGCGGTTTTCGTTCTGATTCGGCGCCCCTGAAGGGGCGCCCCCTACGAATGCAGGACGGCCTTCAGGGCCGCCGAATCCGGAGCTCGTAGAGCGCCACCGCGGTCGCCGACGCCACGTTCAGCGAATCGACATCGCCGCTGATCGGAATGCGGACGCGGTAGTCAGCCGCGCTCTCGATCGCCGGCGTCAACCCGGTGCCCTCGGTTCCAACCAGCAACGCAATCTTCGGCGGGCGCGGCCGCGCGCTGAACGCGTCGAGCGGCTCGGCCGGCTCGCGCGGCGTCAGCGCGACGAGGGTGAACCCGGCGGCGCGGACACGCATCAGCACATCCGGCCAGTCCGACCCATCGGCCCGCGCGATCGGCACGCGCAGCGCCGCGCCCATCGAGGTGCGAATCGCCTTCCGGTACAGCGGATCGCAGCAGGTCGGGCTGAGCAGCACGCCGCCGGCGCCGAACGCCGCCGCGTTGCGGAACACGCTGCCGACGTTGTCGGCGTTGGTTACCCCTTCAAGGACGACGAGCATTTCCGCGGCCGGCAATAGATCGTCAACCGGCGTCAACGGCGGCCGGTGCACGAGCGCCAGGCATCCTCGGTGCACGTCGTAGCCGGCGACGCTGGTAAGCACATCGGCCGCGCACACCAATACAGGGACGTCCCCCGCAAGGCTCGCAAACGTCCGCTCCAGATCGTTCAGCGCTGCCTGGTTGACCAGGATCGACTCGACTCGATACCTCGAGTCCTCGATCACCCGGCGCACCACCAGCCGCCCTTCGGCGGCAAAAAGATGCCGGGCGCGCAGCAGCTCCGCGTCGCGCAGACCGTGGTACGCGATGAGGCGCGGATCGCTTGCACTCTCGATGCGTTCGATTGCCATTCTGGTTGACTCTAACTTTTCGACGATGCCATCGTCGTCGCAGGGAGGCTGTCCAGTGACGACGAACGAATATCTCTACGACACGGAGGAAACCAATCGTATTCGCGAACTCGCCATGGGCACGCTGCACGAGCCTCCGGCGCCGTTTTTCTCACACCAGTCCGTTGCCTTCAGGATCGCTCGGCTGATGGCTGACCATGTCGAGCCGCGCATGCTCGGTCGGGTTGGCGATTGCGCCGGTGGACGTCATCCTCGATCGCGAGCGCGCTCTCGTCCTGCAGCCTGACGTGCTGTTCGTGGCCACCGAACGGCTCGGAATCATCCGCGACCAGGTGTGGGCGCCCGATCTGGTCGTCGAGGGACCGTCGCCGGGCACGGAGCGGCGCGACCGCACGCAGAAGCTCGAGTGGTTCCGGCAGTACGGTGTGCGCGAATGCTGGCTCGTGGACCCGCGCCAGGAGCTCGTCACCGTGGTCGATTTGACGGCGCGCTTCCGGGCGAACGCACGGCCACGGGCGGCGACGCGATTCAATCGTCGGTCCTGCCGGGGCTCGAGGCAACCGTTTTCCTCTAGTGCTCCGGGGTCGGACCTGGACTTCAGGTTCTTCGGGGTCGGATCTGGACTTCAGGTTCTCCGGGGTCGGACCTGGACTTCAGGTCCGACCCCGGGAGACAACCTCGCACGCCCGGTTCCCGTCTAAGGATCGGCCTGGGAACCGCTATGCGACACCTGTCACGCGACCTTCGCTACGCCATTCGCGGACTCGCACGCTCCCCGCTCTTCACCGCCGTCGCGCTCTTGTCGATCGCGCTCGGCATCGGCGCGAATACCGCGATCTTCACACTGGTCGACGAGGTCCTGCTGAGGCGACTGCCGGTCAGGGAGCCCGACCAGCTGGTGCTGTTCGACGGCGCCCGCGTCCACTACGGCAGCAACTCGGGCGGCAACATGCTGTCGTTCCCGATGTACGAAGATTTCCGCGACAACTTCGTCGATGGCGGCGCCGGTGCAAGACCGGCGCGCGTCACGCCGGCGATCGCCGACAACACCACCTCGCCGCCGGTATTCTCCGGCATGTTCGCACGGCGGACGGTGGCGATGAACGTCGGCGCGGACGGGCAGACCGAGCGCGTGCCTGGCGAGCTGGTCTCCGGCACCTATTTCCAGGTGCTCGGCGTCGGTGCGGCCATCGGCCGCGTCATCACGTCCGACGACGACAAGGAGCGCGGCGGCAGCCCGGTGGCGGTGTTGAGCTACGACTACTGGCGTACCCGCTTCGGGTCGGACCCGCAGATTGTCGGCAAGACGATCACGGTCAGCAACCACACGCTCACCATCATCGGCGTGTCGCAGGCCGGCTTCGACGGCGTCGACATCGGCTACGTGCCGAAAATCCGCGTGCCGCTGCTGATGAAAGCGGCGATGACGCCGAACTGGGACGACGTCGACAACCGCCGCAGCCGCTGGGTGAACGTATTCGGGCGGTTGAAACCGGGCGTCACGCTCGACCAGGCGAAGTCGGCCCTGCAGCCGTTCTTCCACGCCATCATCCAGCAGGAGGTGCTGGCGCCGGCGTTCGCGAACACCACCGCGTACACGCGCGAGCAGTTCCTCAAGGGACAGGTCGATCTGCTGCCGGCGGCACAGGGCCGTTCACCAATCCGCCAGCAGCTCTCTCAGCCGCTCTGGCTGCTTCTGGGCATCGTCGCCGGCGTGCTGCTGATTGCGTGCGCCAACGTCGCCAGCCTGCTGATCGCGCGCGCGACCGCGCGCCAGAAAGAGATCGCGGTCCGCCTGGCCCTCGGCGCCAGCCGCGGCCGCATCGTCGGACAGCTGCTGGTCGAAAGCGTGATGCTGGCAGCGGTCGGCGGGCTGCTCGGGCTGGTCATCGCGGCGTGGACGACCCGGTTCCTGCTCGGGTTCCTGCCGACAACAGCCACGCCGCACGTGATCTCGGGCTCGATCGACAATCGGATCCTGCTCTTCAACTTCGCGCTGTCGCTGGCCACCGGGCTCGTGTTCGGGCTGGTGCCGGCGCTGCGATCGACACGCCCGAACCTGGCGCCGACGTTGAAGGATCAGGTCGGCGCGGTGGTCGGCGGATCAGGCGGCGTGCGGCTGCGCAAGGGGCTGGTCGTCGCGCAGGTGACGATCTCGGTGCTGCTCCTGGTCAGTGCCGGACTGTTCATCCGCAGCCTGCGCGCGCTGCGGCTGCTCGATCTCGGCCTCAAGACCGACAACCTGATCGCGTTCAACATCGCGCCGACGCTGAGCGGCTACACGCCGGTGCAGACCAAGCAGTTCAACCAGCAACTGGTGGAGCGCATGCGCGCGTTGCCGGGCGTCAGCGCGATGGCGTTCGCGCAGATCGGGCTGCTCGAAGGGAACGAGTGGGACAGCTCGATGTCGGTCGAGGGCTACGAGCCGAAGCCGGGCGAGAACATGAACCCGTACTGCAACGCGGTCAGCCCGGAGTATTTCAAGACGATGGGGATTCCGATCCTCGCCGGACGCGACTTCGACCAGCGCGACGTGCGCTACGAGCCGCCGCCGAGCGATTCCGCCAACTTCGCGCCGCAGTACCAGGTGGCGATCGTCAACGAGAGCTACGCAAAGCATTATTTCGGCGACCGCAGTCCGATCGGCCGGCACATCGGCTTCGGCATCAACCCGGGAACGAAGACGCCGATCGAGATCATCGGCGTCGTCAAGGATGCGAAGTACACCGGCGTGCGCGACGACATCCCGCGGACGGTCTACTTCGCCTTCATGGAGAGCGACTTCGCCGGCGGCTCGGTGATGTACGTGCGAACCTCGAATCGCCCGGACGCCGCGTTCGGCGCCGTGAGCCAGGCGGCTCGCAACCTCGACGCGAACATCCCGATCTTCAACCTGCGGACGCTCGATCAGCAGATCGACCAGTCGCTCCTGAACGATCGCCTGACCGCAACGCTGTCGACGGCATTCGGCGTGCTGGCGACGATGCTGGCGGTGATCGGGCTCTACGGCGTGATGGCGTACACGGTGGCGCGCCGCACGCGCGAGATCGGCGTGCGGATGGCGCTCGGCGCGGTCCCGGGCGATGTCGTCTGGCTGGTGATGCGCGAGGTGCTGATGCTCGTCGGCAGCGGCATCGTCCTCGGGCTGGTGGCGGCATGGGCACTCGGACGGCTGGTTGCGAGTCAGCTCTACGGCGTCACGGCCAACGATCCGCTGACGATCGTCGGAGCCGCGGGGCTGCTGCTCGCCGTCGCGCTGCTGGCCGGCTACCTGCCCGCGCGGCGGGCGACGCGCGTCAACCCAGTGCTGGCGCTGCGGTACGAGTAGGGGCCGGTCTTCAGACCGGCCCGCGCGCGGGACGGCCTGAAGGCCGTCCCCTACAGTGGCAGACGTGCGAGACGTCGTTTCTGCGAATTCCGCGGGTTCCGCGTTGAATCGTCGTCTCATTGACACTAGACTGCCGCGCATGAAGCGCATCCTCCTCGCCCTGGCGACGGCCACCGCCGCCGCGTGCAGTACCGCCACTCCGGAACAGCAAATCGTCAACGACGCCGCGTCGGCGCTCGGCGGCCGCGATCGCATCCTCGCCGTGAAGACCATCGTCCTCGAGGGCGAGGGGTCGAACGGCAACCTGGGCCAGGACATGACGCCGGAAGCCACCGGCCAGAAGTTCGCGCTCTCCGGCTACAAGCGATCGATCGACGTCGCCAACAGCCGCGCGCGCATCGAGCAGACGCGGACGCCGAACTTCGCCTACTTCCAGGGCCAGCAGCCGCAGAAGCAGGTGCTCGGCGTCGACGGCGACATAGCCTACAACGTCGCGCCGAACGGCACGGCGACCCGCGCGGCGAACGCCGCGGCGCGCGATCGGCGCGCCGACATCTTTCACCACCCGATCACGATCGTCCGCGCCGCGCTCGACCCGGCGGCGAAGCTCGCGAACCCGCGCACCGCGGGCAACGAAAGCGTCGTCGAGGTGACGACGGCGAAGGGCCTGACCTTCACGCTCGCGATCGACAGCAGCACAAAGCTGCCGTCGCGCGTGGTCTCGATGTCCGAGAACGCCAACATGGGCGACGTGGCCATCGAGACGAACTTCGCCGACTATCAGGACGTCAGCGGCCTGAAGCTCCCCTCGCGACTGACGACCAAGACCGACAAGTTCACGACGGTCGAGATTCAGGCGTCGAAGCAGACCGTTGACGGCGACGCCGGCGATCTCACGGCGCCGGCCGCGGCGGCGTCAGCAGCGCCGGTCACCGGACCGCCGCCCGCCAACGTCACCGTGCAGGAGGCCGCGCCCGGCATCTGGTTCCTCGCCGGCCAGTCGCACAACAGTGTGGTCGTCGAGTTCACCGATCACCTGATGCTGATCGAGGCGCCGCAGAACGAGGTGCGCACGCTGGCGGTGATTGCGAAGGCGCGGGAGCTTCGGCCGAACAAGCCGCTCACGCACGTCATCGACTCGCACCATCACTTCGATCATTCCGGCGGCATCCGCGCGGCCGTGTCCGAGGGGCTCGCGGTGACGACGCACAAGGCCAATGCCGCGTATTACCAGGAGTCGATCGGCCGCGCGCACACGCTCGTGCCGGATGCGCTGTCACAGAACCCGAAGCCGCTGAAGCTCGAGCCGGTCGACGACACGATGGTGATCAAGGACGACAAGCGGACGGTGCAGGTCTTTCACATCGCCGGCAATCCGCACGCCGACACGCTGCTGATGACCTACTTCCCGAAAGAGCGCATCCTGGTCGAGGCAGACGTCTGGAGCCCCGGTTCCGCAGTGCAGCCGTACGCGGCGAACCTGCTCGAGACCATCAAGAAGCACAACCTGAAGGTCGACAAGATCCTGCCGATCCACGGCACGATAGCGCCCTTCAGCGAGCTCGAGAAAACGCAGCAGCCGGTGAAGACGAATTGACGGTCCGGCTGAAGCCGGACACTACGTCCGGACACATTCATGCCGTGGCATAAACGGGGCGCGCTCGTTGCGGGGATGCTTGCCGGATGCCTGGCGGCCAATCACGCAGCTCGCGCGCAGACGCCGCGAGGAACGAATATCGTCATCATCCTCGCCGACGATCTCGGCTACGGCGACCTCGGCGCATTCGGCAACCCGTCGATCAAGACCCCGCGGCTCGATGCGATGGCCGCGGCGGGACAGAAGTGGACGAACTTCTACGTCCAGCCGGTCTGCTCGCCGAGCCGCGCGGCACTCCTGACCGGACGGCTGCCGATCCGGAGCGGCATGTTCGGCATACCCGGCGCGATCGCGCCGAAGGTCATTCGCGACAACGCCGCGCAGGGACTTCCCGCCGACGAGATCACGGTCGCCGAGATCCTGAAGACGAAAGGCTACGCGACGGCCATGGTGGGCAAGTGGCATCTCGGCCACCTGCCGGCATTCCTGCCGATGCAGCAGGGATTCGACTCGTGGTTCGGGCTGCCGTTCTCGCACGACATGAAGATGACGGTACCGCGCGATAACGGCTTACAGACGGCGGCCTTCTACGATCCGAAGCCGGAGTACTGGGACGTGCCGCTGATGCGCAACGGCGAGATCGTCGAGCGCCCCGCCGATCATCGGACGCTGACGACGCGCTACACCGAAGAGGCGGTCCGCTTCATCGAGGGCCACCGCGATCGTCCGTTCTTCCTCTACATCGCGCACTCACTGCCGCACATCCCGCTGGCTCGCTCGGCCGAGTTCGCCGGGCACAGCGCCGCAGGCATCTACGGCGACACCATCGAGGAGATCGACTGGAGCACCGGTCGCGTCCTCGACGCGCTGCGCACCGCCGGCATCGACCAGCGGACGCTGGTCGTCTTCACCAGCGACAACGGGCCATGGCTCCCCTTTAAGACGCACGGCGGTTCCGCCGGTCCGCTGAAGAATGGCAAGGGGACGACCTGGGAGGGGGGCGTGCGGACGCCGGCGATTTTCTGGTGGCCCGGCACGGTACGACCTGCGGTGGTGACGGAGATGGCGTCGGCAATGGACCTGTTCGTGACCGCCGCCAGGCTGGCTGGCGCGGAGCCGCCCGCGGATCGGCCAATTGACGGCGTCGACCTGGGAGCCGCGCTGCGCGGCACGGGACCGAGCCCACGGCGCATGCTCTTCTACTACTGGGACAGCGAGCTGCGCGCGGTCCGCAAGGCGAACTACAAGGCGCACTTCATCACCAGCGGCGCGTACGGCGAAGGTGAGGCCCGCACGGAGCACAACCCGCCGCTGCTCTTCAACCTCGCCGAAGATCCCGGTGAGCGGTTCAACATCGCCGCCGATCACATGGATGTGGTCGCCGATCTCGTCAAGGAAGCCGAAGCGCATCGCAAGACCGTCGCGGCGACCAGGCCGCTGTTCGACGATGTCAGGGACTAGGGGGAGGCGGTAGCGGTGATGGACCGCGGGAATCGGGCAGGGAGGGCACCATGGCGGATGTGATCGCGAACCGAATGACGGCCGACGTCGATGGCGACTTCGTTGTCTTCCTGATCGGCATGCGGATCAACAAGCCGTGGAAGATTCACAAATGGCTGCCGGTCTTCCTGGCGATGCCGAAGATGATCAAGGAGCTCGAGCAACGGCCCGAGAGCGGTTTTCTCGGGCACATCTTCGGGATGAAGGTGATCGTGCAGTACTGGCGATCGTTCGATCACCTCGAGGCCTACGCGCGCAGCCAGGACGCCCTGCACTGGCCGGCCTGGGTGGCGTTCAACAAGCGCACCGGGAACAGCCGTGGCGATGTCGGCATCTGGCACGAGACGTATCAGTGCCGTGCGGGCGAATACGAAGCGGTCTACAGCGGGATGCCGCCGTACGGCCTCGGAACGGTCGGTAAGCTCGTGCCGGTGAGCGGGAGAAAAGAGTCGGCGAGGGAACGGTTCGCGGCTCGAGACGCCGTGTAAGAGGTCCGGTTCAACCGCCCTGCACGTCATACTGCCGGAAGGTCAGGTTGAAGCGGCCGGTCATCTCGAGCTGCGGCGGCGCACTGCCGGGCACGATGTGCGACACGCCATGGTAGCGCAGCCGCGCCGGCCCGCCGAAGACGAACGCATCGCCCGACTCCAGCATCCGCGACTCGACCGGATCCTTGCGCCGCAGCCCGCCGAACAGAAACCGCGCCGTATCGCCGAGCGAGACCGAGACAACCGGCACGCCGGCGGCGAGCGACGGCTCGCTCTCGTCCTTGTCCTGGTGCAGCCCCATGCGGCCGTCGGCGTCGTAGTAGTTGAGGATGCAGAGGTCGGCGTCGATCGCCATCCCGGCCGCGTGCGCGAGGTCGCGCGCGAGGCGCTTGAAGTTATCCGGCAGCGGCGGCGCCGGCAGGTTGTCGAAATCGCTGCGCGTCGCCTCGTAGGTGTAGGTCTTGCCGTTCCAGTGCCGGCCGAGGCAGAGCATGCGCACGTGCATCCTGCCGCCGCCGCGCACGACCGGCACGTACGCCGGCACGGCGCCGTCGACGAGCGCGCGGCACTGCGCCACCAGCGCGCGCTGATCGTCGAGGGAAAGGCAGCGCTCCAGGTGGACCGCGCCGGGCCCGATTTCCACGGTTTTACGTTACCATTGCCGGCTGTGCCACGACGGTCAACGCGGAACACGCTGAGCTCGCAGAGATTTGATTCTCTGCGTTTTCTGCGAGCTCTGCGTTCAATCGTCGTCGGCTTCGCGCTCGTGCTCGCCGCGACGCCCGCGCACGCGCACCCGGTACCGTTCAGCTACCTCGACCTGCGGCTGCAGCCGGATGCGATCCAGGGGTCGCTCGTCGTCCACATCTACGACGCCGCGCACGATCTGAACATCGAGCCGATGGATCGCCTGCTCGATCCGGCGGTCGCGTCGCAACACGCCGCCGCGCTCGCGCAGATGCTCGGGTCGCGATTGACGGTGACCGCCGATGGCACGCCGCTCACGGCCCAGTGGACCCCAGGGCTGGAAGTGCTGGCCGACCGTCAGTCGCTGAAGCTCACGCTGCGCTTCCCGACCGCGGGTTCGCCCGGCCGCCTGAATCTTGCCGCGGTGATGTTCCCGTACGACCCGCAACATCAGACCTTCGTGAACATCTACGACGGCGAGGCGCTGACGCAGGCGATCCTCGACGCCGGCCACGAGAAGTTCGAGTACTTCGCCGGCTCGAGCCAGGGCGCCTTCGCGGTCATCAAGCGTTTTCTGCCGGCGGGCATCAACCACATCCTGATCGGACCGGATCACCTGCTGTTTCTCGTCGGCCTGCTGTTGCTCGGCGGCTCGCTGCGCCAGCTCGCAATCATCGTCACCGCGTTCACGGTCGCGCACAGCATCACGCTCTCGCTCGCGGCGCTGAACCTGATCATCCCGCCGGCGCGAATCATCGAACCGGCGATCGCGCTCAGCATCGTCTACGTCGGCGCCGACAACCTCCTCATCCGCGACGGCCGCGACGTCCGCGCGTGGATCGCGTTCGCGTTCGGCTTCATCCACGGCTTCGGGTTTGCCAACGTGCTCCGCGGGATGAACCTGCCGCGGCGCGCGCTTGGCTGGTCGCTCTTCTCCTTCAACCTCGGCGTCGAGGTCGGTCAACTGCTGGTCGTCCTGGTCGTCGCCACCGCGCTCGCTGCCCTGCGCGCCCGCAGCGAGCAGGCGGGGCGGCAGTTGGCGTTCGCGGGGTCAGTCGTCGTCATCGCGGCCGGCGCGTTCTGGTTCATTCAACGGGTCTTCTTTCCTGGAGGGATCTCATGAGACGTGCAATCGTGCTCGGAGTGCTGCTCGCGTCCGGCGGGCTGGCAGCGGTCAAGGCGCAGCCGCCGGCGGCCAATGCGCCGAAAGTCGTCGAGGTCGAGAAGGTCAAGGACAACCTCTGGGTGCTGCGCGGCGGCGGCGGCAACACCGCCGTCTTCGCCACCGCCAACGGCGTCACCATCGTCGACGCGAAGAACCCCGGCTGGGGGCAGCCGATTCTCGACAAGGTGAAGGAGCTGACGCCGAAGCCGATCACCACGCTGATCAACACCCACACGCACGGCGATCACGTCAGCGGCAACGTGGAATTTCCGGCGACGGTCGACGTCGTCGTCCAGGAAAACACCAAGGCCAACATGGAGAAGATGGACATCTTCAAGCAGAACAACAACCGCGGCATGGCGAAGCGGACGTTCAAGGACAAGATGACCATCGGCAGCGGCGCCGATCAGATCGACCTCTACTACTTCGGCCCCGGCCACACCAACGGCGACGCGTGGGTCGTCTTCCCGGCGCACCGCATCGTCCACTCGGGCGACATCTTCGCCGGCAAGGGCGTGCCGCTCATCGACGGCAACAACGGCGGCAGCATGCTGCACTACTCCGAGACGCTGACCAAGGCGCACGACGGCATCAAGAACGTCGACACGATCATCAACGGCCACACTCCGGCCAACACGACCTGGGCGGACCTGAAGGAATTCGCCGACTTCAACAAGGACCTGCTGACGTGGGCGCAGGGCGAGCTCAAGGCGGGCAAGACGCCGGAGCAGGCGGCCGCGGACTGGAAGCTGCCCGAGAAGTACAAGGGCTATTCGGGCACCGTGTCGCCGATGATGGGCGGCATGGCGGGACGGCTGCAGCTGCTCGCCACCGAAATGAAGAAGTAGGTGCTGGTGGCTGGTTGCTAGTTGCTAGATGGGGGCGGGCTGGATTCTGGCCCGCCCTCAGACTTTCACCGTCAGAATTCGCCGCTGCTGCCTGTTGGGATCGACGTTGGCGACTCGCGTGACCTTGCGGCCGCTCTTCGTCATCGCGGTCACCTCGACATCGACCTTCCCTTCCGCGGGCAACCCGAAGTGAACCGGCATCGCGCTCTGCGAGCAGTAGCCGCCGCCGGTGTCCACGAGCCGGCCGCCGAGCACGGTGCGCTTGCCGGCGGCGAAGACGCGCACCTCCGAGCCGGCGCGGGTGTAGTTCCCCTTGCTGTCGACCACCATCACCTGCAGCGAGCACCTCGCTCGATCCGCGGCCAAGAGATTCCTGAAGAGATAGTGGCCGCCGGTGGGATTGTTGTTGGCGAGCGCGAGATCGAGCGCGCCGTCGCCGTCGAAATCGACCCACTGGACGCCGTGGGTGGCGCCGTGCTTCGCGACGAGCTCGGGCATCGCGTCGGCGAACGCGCCGGCGCCATTGTGAAACAGAAAGTCGCGCTCGTTGACCGGCCGCTCGATGTACGACGAGACATAGAGGTCGGGACGTCCGTCGTTGTCGTAGTCACCCCACGCGGACGGCGTCGCGCGGTCGCCGCCGGCGACGCCATGTGAGGCCGCCACCTCGGAGAAGCGGCCGCCGCCGTCGTTGTGGAAGAGAAAGTTGCGCCCGTAGCCGGCGACGAAGAGATCGAGGCGGCCGTCGTTGTCGTAGTCGGCGACGCTGGGGCCATTGCTGCCGAAGTTCGCCGGCCGGCCGGCGGCGTCCATCCCGAGCTCGGCGGCGACGTCGACGAAGCGTGAGCCGTCGTTCCTGAACAGGCCGTTCAGCGTCCCGTCCTGGTTGGCGACAAACAGGTCGAGCCGGCCGTCGTCGTTCATGTCGAACCACACCGCGCCCACCGTCTTGCGCGCGTCGTCCAGCCCCACGTCCTTGGCGACATCGACGAAGCGGTTGCCCTGGTTGTGGAACAGCATGTTCGGCGCGTCGCGGAAGGCGATGAACAGATCGACGCGGCCGTCGTTGTCGAAGTCGATCCACGACACCTGGCGCGTCTCGCCCTTGACGTCGATGCCGAGATCGCGGGCGACGTCGGTGAAGCGCCCCTTGCCGTCGTTCAGGTACAGCTTGTTCGCCAGGCCGGAGCGGCGGGTGAAGCCGACGTAGAGATCGAGCCGGCCGTCGGCGTTCGGATCGCCCCAGGCCGCGGCGCGCGTGTCGGTCGTGTCGGGCAGGCCGGCGTCGGCCGCAACCTCGACGAACTTACCGCCGTCGTTGCGATAAAGCCGGTTGGCGACACCATCCTTGAAGCCGACGAAGAGATCGAGATCGCCGTCGTTGTCGTAGTCGGCCCAGCAACTGGGCTGGCCGCCGGTGGCGGCAAACAGATCCGGCTGCACCAGCTCGAAGCGCGGCGCCGACGGCGGCGGGGCCGGGGTACGTGCGCCGAACCCGCCGGCCATCGCCGCGGCGCCAAGCCGCACGAACCGCCGTCGATTCATTCGCATGGCCAACTTATACACCGCCATGCGGTGCCGCGCACGGTCTCCGGCATCGGCACCAAACCCGCGTAGGATCCGAGCGTGACACATCGGGAACTGGCACTGCTATTCGATGAAACCGTCGCCCTCTACCTGCGCCTCACCGCCACCGCGGCGGCCATCTATGGACAGGGCGCGATATCCGGGCCGCGGCGAACCGTGCTCGTCGCCCTCGCCCGATCGGGTCCGCAGACAGTCGCCCAACTGGCGAGGGCGCGGGCGCAATCGCGGCAGCGGCTGCAGCCGCTCGTCAACCACCTGGTGCGCGAGGGACTGCTCGAGCTCGCCGAGAACCCCGCCCATGCTCGCTCGCCGCTCGTCGTCCTCAGCCCGGCCGGGCGGACGGCGATCCGCCGCATCCTCGAGACCGAGGACTCGCTGCGCGCGCGGCTTCGCCTCGACATCCCGGCGCGTCGGCTGACGACCGCGGCCGCGGTGCTGCGGGACGTCCGACTGGCGCTCGCCAGCCAGATGGACGGCATTCTGCGCGACGCGCGCCGGCGCCAGTCCCGGGCGAACTCGTCCCGCCGTTCCCGGAACTGAACAGCGCAGACGTTTTGGTATGTCGCGCAGTCTGTCTGTTGTCTTAGACAATTTATTGTCATTAAGACAAGACATTGACTGTCTGACTATAGTGACACCCACTTGCTCTCCAACCTGCTGCGTCCAGCAATGGAGTGACCTGTCGCTGGCACCTGCCGTGCAGCGTCGCCGCCGCGATCGTCACGAACAGGAGGGCTCAGTGCTACGGATCTCATCGTACGAACGGGTCGTGCTCGCCTTCGTCGCCGCCGCGTCGTGCGCGCGTCCCACATTCGGACAACCGGCAGGGATCGCCGGCGTCGTCGTGGACGAGCGCACCGATCGGCCCCTGGCCGGTGTGCTCGTGCTCGTCAAGGACACATCCGCGTTCGCCGAGTCGGACACCGAAGGCCGTTTTCGACTCGACGTCGCCGCCGGCAGGTATTCGCTGACGGCGTCGCTCGTCGGCTACGCACTGGTCGAACAGGACGTCGACGTGCGCGAGGGCGCTCCACTGCAGCTGACCATCCGCCTGCCGGAAGGCGCCGGTCCATACATCGAGCAGGTCACGGTGACGGGCCGCGCCGGCGCTGGTCGCGACGCACCCGCGGGCGCGGTCTTGTACGGCCGCGAACTGCAGACTGTCCGCGGGTTGATGTTCGACGATCCGCTGCGCGCGGTGCAGGCACTGCCGTCCGCCAGCGCCACCGACGACTTCTACAGCGAGTTCTCGGTGCGCGGCAGCACCTTCCAGCACATCGGCTTTGCGATCGACGGCATGCCCGCGCGCTTCCTGATGCACACGGTGCAGACGGTGACCGATGCCGGATCGACGGTGATGTTCAACAGCGACGCGCTCGGCGAGGTCGCGCTTCTCCCGGGCAGCTACCCGCAGCGGCTCGGGCGGCATCTCGGCGCGCACCTCGATCTGACCGCGCGTGAAGGGAGCCGCGACGACACACGCTTCCGCGTCGGGCTCAGCGGCACGAGCGCGACCTTCCTCGCCGAGGGCCCGGTTGGCACGGCGCGGGGATCGTGGCTTGCGGCCGCCCGGCGCAGCTATCTCGACTACCTCGTCAAGCGACTGGACGGCGAAGCGTTCGCTTTCGGCTTCGGCGATGCGCAGACGAAAATCGCCTACGACATCACGCCTCGCCATCAGCTCCAGTGGCTCGCTGTCGCCGGGCGATCGCACTTCGCGGAGCCGCCCGAAAACCTCGGTGCCAACGACGTCGCCCGGGCGATGAGCGAATCGTGGTTGTCGGGGCTGACGTGGCGCTACGCACGTTCGCCCCGCCTCGTGGCCACCCAGCGGATCTACGCCACCGGCGTCGATTTCAGGAATAGCAGCGCCGCGGGCGGCGCCCTCGACACCGGGCGCGCGGCCGAACTCGGATGGCGCGCGGATGCATCGATTGCCGCGAGCGCGCGGTGGATGTTCGAGCTGGGTGGCGATGCGACGCGCGTATCCGGCCGCCACGAGCGGCGTCGTCGCTTCGAGGGCGCGGCCAGCGAATCAGTCGTCAGCCAATACGACGCGCACAGCCGCGCGGCGTCGGCCTATGCATTGGTCCGGTTCGTCCCGGCGGCGGCGTTCAGCATCACGCCGGGCGCGCGCATCGACTTGTGGGCGCTGACCGGCACGGTCGCGTCGTCTCCCTGGGTGAAGACCGAGATCGCCGTCGGCCCGCGGACGCAGATTCGCGCGGGCGCTGGCATCTACCGCCAGTTTCCGGAACTCGACAAGGTCTTCGGTATTCGCGGTGGCGGATCAGCGCTTCGAGATGAGCAGGCGTTGCACGTCGATGCCGGCGCGACCCACGCGCTCGGCCACGACACCTCAGTGCAGCTGTCGTGGTTCACGCGCGACGAATCGCGTGTGCTCTGGACCCCGGGCGCCGAATCGCGCCGCCTCGCGGACGGCAGCGTGCAGGTCGGGCGCGGCGACGCGCCGTGGACGAATGCGCTCGATGGACGGGCCCGCGGAATTGAGATCGTGCTCAGACGCAGCGCGCCGGCCGGTTTGTCCGGCTGGGCAGGCTACGCGTACGGCCAGCTTCGCTATGCCGACGCGACCAGCGACGAGCGCTTCCCGGCCGACGCCGACCAGCGCCATACAATCACGGCGTTCGCGAACTACCGCCTGTCGAACCGGACTAACCTGAGCGGCAAGATTCGATACGGATCGAACTACCCGATTGTCGGCTACGTCGGCGAGCAGGAACGTGCGCCTGGCGCGCCCGCGCTCTTCGGCGGCGACGTGCCGCTCTTCTACAGCCTGGTCGAAGAGCGCAACACGCTTCGCCTGCCGTCCTACTGCCGCGTGGACGTCCGCGCTGATCGCACCTTCAACTGGTCAGCGCGCCGCATCACGCTCTTCGCCGAGGTCATCAACCTGCTCAATCGCACCAACGTCAGGAATGTGCCGTACGGGATCGATCGGAGCGGTCGGGTGTTCGGCCCCACCGACTCGATGATGCCAATCCTGCCGTCGGCGGGGCTCGTGGTGGAGTTCTGAGCACCCATGCGGAGCTGGACGCTTCGCCGTCGCGCATAGGCAGCCCACAAGGGCTGCCCTGCGAACGAGCGCGAAAATGACTCCCGCGCTGACGGCCGCAGGCCTACAATCCACCGCATGCGCACAGCCATTGCGATCGTCGCCGTCTGGGGGCTCGCCGCTGCCGCGGCCGAGCCGCAGCGGATCGCCATCTCCCGCGTCTTTCCCGGCCCCGGCCAGATCGGCCTGTTCATCGCCGCCGCGGACGGCAGCGACGAGCGGCCGCTGCTCGCGATGCGCGACGCCGACTACGATCCGGCGTGGGCGCCCGACGGCGCATCGATCGTCTTCACGTCGGAGCGCGAGGGCTCGGCAGATCTGTTCCGCGTGAAGCCTGACGGCACCGCGCTCGAGCGGTTGACCGACGATGCCGCGTACGATGATCAGGCCGCGTTCTCCCCCGACGGCCAACAGTTGGCTTTCGTCAGCTCACGCCAGGGTGGCTTCGCGCACGTGTGGACGATGGATCTGCAGACGCGGCGGGCAAAGCCGTTGACGACCGGCAGCGGCGGCGACTTCCGGCCGTCGTGGTCGCCCGACGGCCAGTGGATTGCCTTCTCCTCCGATCGCGACAGCACGATGCCGTTCGCGCACGGCCGATGGGAGCACCTGCACGTCGTCGATCTGTACGTGATCCACCCGGACGGCAGCGGGTTGAAGCGGATCACGCAGCACGGAGATTTCTGCGGCAGCCCGAAATGGCAACGCGACAGCCGCCACGTTGTCGCCTATTGCATGACCGCCGAGCAGACGCTGGCCAACCGCAGGGGAGCCCCCGATCCGGGCAACGACACGCGGCTCGTCGGCTACGACATCACCAGCGGCGAATCGTCGGCGGTCGCCGCCGGCCCGGGCGTGAAGATCAATCCATCGGTCGTGAACGGCACGGTTGCGTACATCCGGAAGGACACCGGTGATGGCGAGGCCGCTGGCATCTACTACGCCAATGGCACGCGTGGCCCAAAAGGCGACGTGCGCGCTGCCGCCTGGTCGCCCGACGGTATGCGCGTCGTGTTCCACAGGCGCATCACCTCGCCGCGCCCAACCTGGCGGCGGATCTGGAGCCGCAACCCGACGTACGAGCTGACCCTCACCGCCAACCTGCCGTCGTTCAGCCCCTCGGGCGAACGCTTCGCAACCCTCGCGCGCATCGAAGGCATTCTGGGCACGGGCCTCGCCGTGGCAGCGAGCGGCGCGGACACCAACACGGTGATCTATCAGGACAAGACGCGCAACGTCCTTGCACCGCAGTGGTCGCCATCGGGCGACACGATCGTCTTCGGCATCGGCGTGTTCAACGCGTTCTTCAACGGCTTCAACGGTCTCTTCCTGAAGCCCGGCGATCGCGCGGAGAGCGGCGCGCAGATCGCGTCGATTCACCCGGACGGCAGCGGATTCCGTGAGCTGACGTCAGGGGCGAACAACAACAGTTTTCCGTCGATGGCGCCGGATGGCCGGCGGCTGGTCTATCGCTCGTTCGGGCCGGAGGGCGACGGCCTGCGGATCAAGGATCTCGAGAGCGGAGCGATCACCCCGCTGACCAGCGGCTACGACAACTTCCCGCTCTGGTCGCCGCGCGGCGATCTGATCCTCTTCTCGCGCCAGGCCGACGGCGACTACGAGATCTACACCGTTCGCCCTGACGGCACCGGCGTGAAGCGCCTGACGACGGCGCGCGGCAACGACGCGCACCAGGCGTGGTCGCCGGACGGCGAGCACATCGCGTTCGCGACGTCGCGCATGGGGTTCAAGGACGAGATGACCTACACCGATGCGCCGCAGCCGTACGGAGAGATCTTCGTGATGCGCTCCGACGGCACCGAGCTGCAGCAGCTCACCGACAATCAGTGGGAAGAAGGCACGCCGGCGTGGCAGCCGGTGCGGCGTCCGCCCAGCGATCGATAGAGACGCCTGGTCGAGTCCGTTTTTTCACGATTCGGCTAAAGCCCGACACTACGGGCGAAGGTCTGCCCTCGGCGCGAGCCTCCCGGCACCAGTAAACCTCCGCGCCCTCCGCTCCGTCTAACCAGTCTACATAGTAGACGTATGGCGACACCGGCTTACCTCGGCGAATTCGAGCAGCTCCTGCTGCTGGCAGTGCTTCGGCTCGGCGCCGAGGCCTACGGCGGCGACATCGCGCGCGAGCTCGAGGCCCGCGCCGGCCGCACGGTCTCGCGCGGCGCGCTCTACACCTCGCTCGACCGGCTCGAGGACAAGGGACTGGTGCGCTGGAAGGCCGCCGAGGGCTCTCCCGCTCGCAACGGGCTGCCGCGCCGTCTCTACATCGTCACGCCCGCCGGAATGGTTGCGCTGCGTGCGTCGCGGGACACGCTCAAGCGCATGTGGCACGGGTTGGATCACTTGTTCAAGGAGCCAACGTCATGACGCTCCATGGCGGCGGTCCGGCTGAAGCCCGACACGACGAAGCCGGCAAGGAGCCGACGTCATGATGGCGGGGAGACCGCCCCGCCTCGCCGAATGGCTCCTCCGCCGCCTGCTGCCGCCCGGCGTCCGTGGCGAATCGATCCTCGGCGACCTCGTCGAAGACTGGCGCGACGCCGGCGAGACCACCGCGGCCTCGCTCACTTACTGGCGCCATGCGCTCTCGCTCGCGGCGCGCTACGCCCTGCGCCGCGAACGCCCTCACCCGCTGGATTCCGTGCATCGGAGTGAACGCATGTTTCTCGACAACTTCCGGGCCGATCTGCGCTACGCGATCCGCTCGTACGCCAAAGCGCCGTCGTTCACGCTCATCATCCTGACGACGCTGGCGCTCGGCATCGGCGCGTCGACGGCGATCTTTTCGATGGTCAACGGCATCCTGCTGCAGCCGCTGCCGCTGCAGGATCCCGATCGTCTGCTCTACATCACCGAGGTCAATCCGCGGGGGGCGCTGATGACCGTCTCCTGGCCGAATTACCTCGACTGGCGCGCCCGTTCCCGCTCGTTCGATCTGCTCGCCTGTTCGCGCGAGGAGGCGTACACGCTGACCGGCACCGAGCGCGCGCAACGCCTCAACGGCCGGCACGTGACGGGCAATTTCTTCCAAGTCCTCGGCGTGTCGCCGGCGATCGGTCGTGGATTCACGGATGACGACGATCGGCCGAACACGGCGGCGCTGGCGATCCTCAGCGATGCCTATTGGCGAACGAAGCTCGGGGCCAATCCATCGGTTGTCGGCCAGACGATCAAGCTCGACGAGGTCGCGCACACGATCGTCGGCGTGATGCCGCGCGACTTCCAATACATGCGGCCCTACGACGTTTTTACCTCGATGGGGCCCTCGTCGGGCACCGGCGAGCTGCTCGATCGCGGCAACCACAACGGGTTCCATGCGCTCGGACGACTGAAAGCCGGCGTCACGGTCGAGAGCGCGTCCAGCGAGCTGCGGACGATTGCTGCCGCTCTCGAGCGCGAATATCCGAACACCAACAGCGGGATTACGGTCCGGGTCAATCGGCTGGCCGATCGCCTGGTCGAAGACGTCCGGCTGACGCTGCTCGCGCTGTTCGGCGCGGTCGGCTTCCTGCTGCTGATCGCGTGCGTCAACGTCGCGAACCTGCTGGTGGCGCGCGGCGCCGCACGGCAGCACGAGCTGGCGGTGCGCGCCGCGCTCGGCGGCGGGCGCGCGCGCCTGGCCAGCCAGCTGCTGGTCGAGAGCACGCTCATCTCGGTCGCCGGCGGCGCGCTCGGCGTCGCCGTCGCGGCATGGCTGCTGCGCGCGCTGGTCGCGGCGGCGCCCGAAGGCATTCCCCGCATCGCCGACGTGCGCCTCGACGGCCCGACGCTGCTGTTCGCGCTCATCGCCGCCGCTCTCTGCGGCATCGTCTTCGGCGCGCTGCCGGCGTTCCAGGCGTCTGGCGTCGGCGGCCAGCACGCGCTCGTTCGCGGCCGCGCCGCCGGCTTCGCCGCCCGCTCGCACCGGCTGCGCCGCGGGCTGATGGTGGTTGAGACCGCGCTGGCGCTGATGCTGCTCGCCGGGGCCGGGCTGATGATGCGCACCCTGCACGAGCTGACGCGGGTCGAGACGGGCTTCAAGGCGGATCACCTGCTGACGACACGCTTCGTGCTCGCCGGCGATCAGTGGACGCGCGACAAGCGGGTCGTGTTCTTCGACGACCTGCAGTCGCGGCTGCGCGCGCTGCCTGGCGTCACCAACGCGGCGTTCGCGTTTTCGCTGCCGATCGACGGCTCGAACTGGAACTCGATCTTCATCGTCGGCGACAAGCCGGTGCCCGAGCGCGCGCAGCTGCCAAGCGCCGCGTTCACGCCGGTGAGCGCCGGCTATTTCGAGACGATGGAGATGCGGCTGGTGCGCGGGCGGGTCTTCGACAGAACCGACAGCGCAACGTCACCAAAGGTGACGGTGATCAACGAGTCGCTCGCGAAGCGGCTGTGGCCGGGCGAGGACGCGATCGGCAAACGGCTCAAGCAGGGCTGGCCGGAGAACCCGAACCCGTGGCGCGAGGTGGTCGGGATCGTCGCCGACGTGAAGTTCAATGGCGTCACCGCCGACACGCCTATGCAGTCGTACCTGCCGCTCGCGCAGGAGCCGGCGCGCGGCGTCGCGATCGTCGCGCGCACGCAGGGCGACCCGGCGGCGCTCGGACCCGCGCTCGAGGGCGTGGTGCAGCAGGTGAACAAGGAGCTGCCGCTCTACGAGATGCGGACGATGGACGACATGTTTGGCGATTCGATCGCGCGCCAGCGGCTGTCGATGCTGGTGTTCGTGATGTTCGCAGCGGTCGCGCTGACGCTGGCGTCGGTCGGCCTCTACGGCGTCGTCGCGCACGGCGTCACCGAGCGCATGCACGAGATCGGCGTGCGCATCGCGCTCGGCGCCGAGCAGCACCATGTGGTCGGCATGGTGATCCGCCAGGGGCTTTCGATGGCGCTCGTCGGCACGGCCATTGGGGTCGTCGGCGCGCTTGCCCTGTCGCGGTGGATCCAGAGCCTGCTGTTCGGCGTCACCGCGACCGATCCGGCGACGCTCGGTGCCGTGATCGCGGTGCTGTTGACCGTGGCGCTGGTGGCCTGTTCGGTGCCGGCGTGGCGGGCAACGCGAGTCGATCCGACCAACGCGCTCCGCGCGGAATAAGAGATCAGGAGGTTCAAGCGATCAGAGGGCCCGGGCTCGGTGGGACGCTCAGGCAGATGTCGCCGCGGCCCCCTGCGCCGCCGCGATGTGACGCGGTATTGTCGGCCGCCCGGTCTGAGATACGCTGGGAAAATGTCCACTCAGCGAGGCGACAGTGAGGCCAGCGCACCGTTCGTCGTCCGGCAGGCCACACCGGGGGATGCCGAGGCTGTCGGCCGCATCTGGCTCACCGGTTGGGCCGATGGCCACGTCGGAAACGTCCCGCCCGGGCTCGTCCCCCACCGGCAGGATCCAGCGCAATACCTTTCGCGGGCGCGCGATCGCGTCGGCAGCACGTGGGTCGCGGAGTCGGCGATCGGCGAGATCCTGGGATTCGTCGTCGTCAAGCGCGATGAGCTCGAGCAGGTGTACGTCGCCCGCACCGCGCGCGGAACCGGCGTGGCCGCGCAGCTGCTCCGCCGCGGTGAGGACGAAGTCCGGCGCGCCGGCCATTCGCGCGCCTGGCTCGCGGTGGTCGCCGGCAACACGCGCGCGCGTGCGTTTTACGAGCGGCAGGGCTGGCGCGATGCCGGGCCGTTCACCTACCAGGCCGAAACCGAGGCCGGCACGTTCCCGGTCCCCTCGCATCGATACGAAATCGACCTCAACGCATGAGCGAACTGGACGCGGTCAGGCCCACCCGAGCTGCTTCATGCTGATCCCGTCGTTCCAGATCTTCGTCATGTGGCGGATGCGATCGCCGTCGAAGTTCATCACATAGACGTAGTCGGCCTCGACCTTCTTTCCCGTCGGCGGCACCGGTCCGCCCTGGCCGGTGTGCGTGCCGCGGAAGACGCCATACGCAGCGACGTTCTGCCGCCCCTCGTCGACCGCGAACGAACGCACTTCGTAGCTGCCGTCCGGCACCGGTGTGAAGAGCCCCTTCATCCAGTCGGTGTAGCCCTGCAACGTCTCGACGCCGGCCAGCGCGCCGGCCTGCGCGGTGAAGGTCGCCGACGGATGGCAGTACTGCTTGCACACTTCCCAGCCCTTGCCGGTCTCACACGCATCGAAGAACTGCTCCGCCGTCTGCCTGATCGACGCCATTGGCCGCTCCTTTCGAACGAGCTCATCGCATGATGTTTGCCGGCAGATTCTGACGGCTGCAGCTGGCAAACGCAATCGTCCAGCTCACAGGATGTTCGGCGCACGGCAGCCCTCGGAACCCTGTATCGGTCACCGCGGTGCGAAATCCTTCCACGGGCGATAAGATCGTCGTCTGGAGGCCGTCATGGTTCGCTTGCTCAACCGGCTCACGCAGCCGGCTCGTCTCACATCTTTTTTCATCGTCGTGGTCCTGGCCGCGATGGTTGGCGCAGTTCGCGCGCAGAATCCGGCACAGCCGCTGACCGATACGCCGCCGCCCCGCGAAGCGCTGACGCCGGCGCCCAACCGCGCCGCCGGCGACGGCGCCGGGCCGTTCCAGACGATGGTGATTCGTGGCGCGATGCTGATTGACGGTACTGGCGGACCACCGCGCGGGCCGGTCGACATCGTCGTCACCCAGAACCGGATCACGGCGGTGCGCAACGCGGGGACGCCGGGCGTCCCGCTGCGTCCGAATCGTCCGCCGAGGGCCGATCACGAGATCGACGCCACCGGCATGTACGTGATGCCCGGCTTCGTCGACGCGCACGTGCACGCCGGCGGCGCGCCGAAGAACCCCGAGGCGGAGTACGCCTACAAGCTGTGGATGGCGCACGGCGTCACCACCGTGCGCGGCGTGCCGCTGACCGAGAACGGGCTGGCGGTGAAGGAGAAAGAGCGCAGCGCGCGCAACGAGATCGTCGCGCCGCGGATCTTCAACTACCAGCGGCCGGGTGCTGGCTGGAACAAGGGCGTGCCGCAGACGCCGGAAGCGGCGCGCGAGTGGGTGAACTGGGCGAAGAACAACGGCGTCGACGGCCTGAAGCTCGGCTCGGAGCGGCCCGACCTGATGGCGGCACTCCTCGACGAAGCAAAGAAGCTCGGCCTGGGATCGACGGCGCACCTCGCGCAGACCGGCGTCGTGCAGATGAACGCGATCAAGGCGGCGCGCCTCGGCCTCGGCACCGTGACGCACTTCTACGGGCACTTCGAATCGCTGCTCAAGGACTACGTCGTCCAGCCGTATCCGGTGAACCAGAACTACAACAACGAACAGGATCGCTTCGGCCAGGTGGCGCGGCTCTGGGACAAGATCTATCCGCAGGGCAGCCCGGAGTGGAAGGCATATCTCGAGGAGCACCTGAAGCTGGGCACGACGTTCGATCCGACGCTGACCATTTATTCCGCCGGCCGCGACGTGATGCGGTTCCGCGCCGCCGAATGGCACGACAAGTTCACGCTGCCGTCGCTGATGGACTTCTACACGCCTGATCGCGCGAACCACGGCGCCTACTGGTACGACTGGACCACCGAGGACGAAGTCGCGTTCCGCAACTTCTACCAGGTGTGGTTCAAGCTGATGAACGACTACAAGAAGATGGGCGGACGGGTCACCACCGGCTCTGATTCGGGGTTCATCTACCAGACCTACGGGTTCGGCTACATCAACGAGTTCGAGCTGCTGCAGGAAGCCGGCTTCCACCCGCTCGAAGTGATCCAGGCGGCGACGATGAACGGCGCGGCAACGCTCTACGAACCGACGCACCGCGCGCCGGAGATCGGCCTTGTGCGGGAAGGGATGCTCGCCGACATGGTGGTCGTCGATCAGAATCCGCTGCAGAACTTCAAGACGCTCTATGCGAACGGCACGCTGCGGCTCAACGACAAGACCGGACGGGTCGAGCGCGTCGGCGGGATCAAGTGGACGATCAAGGATGGGATCGCCTACGACGCGAAGAAGCTCGCGGCGGATGTCCAGGCGATGGTCGATAAGCAGAAGCGCGCGCCCAAGAAGACCACGACGAGCGCGCAGTAGATACTGGTTGCTGGGTGCTAGCTGCTAGGCGTTGACCTGGACAGCTAGCACCTAGCATCCAGCCCCTAGCAGCGACTCCGTCGCCTCTCGGCTCGGGGCGACGGCTCCCACTGCGTCAGTCGGGCATGCGCATCACGAGGGTGCGGCGCGCGGCGCGCGGATCGATGCCGGTGGCTTTCGTCACCTTGCGCCCGCCCTTCCCCATTGCCGTCACTTCGACGTCGACGCGCTTCGCGTCCGCGGTGCCGACGTGGACCGGCATCATGTTCTGCGAGCAGTAGCCGCCGCCGGTGTCGACCAGGCCCGATGAGATCAGCTTGCGGCTGCCGGCCTGATACACCCTGACCTCCGCGCCGGCTTCGGTGTGCCGGCCGCGGCTGTCGACGACGTCGATGGCGAGCGAGGACTGGGCGCGAGCCGGTGCCAGCGTGTTCCTGAACAGATAGTGGCCGCCGGCCGGATCGTTGTTCGACAGCGCCAGGTCGAGCGCGCCGTCGGCGTCGAAATCGACCCACTGTACGCCGTGGCTGCCGTCGTGCTCGTTCACGAGTACCGGCAGCCCATCCTCGAAGCGCATGCCGCCGTCGCGCTGCCGCGTGTTGTGGAACAGATGATCGGGGTAGTGCGTGACGTTGACGAGAAAGCCGGCGACGTACAGATCCGGGCGGCCGTCGTTGTCGTAGTCGCCCCAGGACGGCGTCGTCGCGTGCTGCTCGAAGAACAGGCCGGCATCTTTCGTCACGTCGACGAACCGCCGGCTCTTGTCGTTGCGATAGAGCGCGCTCGGCCCATAGTTGGCGACGAACAGATCGAGCAGGCCATCGACGTCGGCGTCGGCGACCGCCGGTCCGACCCCGCCGAACTCGATCGAGCGCCGCGGCGCCTCGACGCCCCACTCGCGCGCGACGTCGACGAAGCGGCCGGCGTCGTTGCGCAGCAGGCCGTTGGTATCGCCGTTCTGATTGGCGACGAAGAGATCAAGATCGCCGTCGGCGTCGATGTCGAACCACACCGCGCCGACCGACTTGCGCGCGTCGCCGACGCCCGTCTCTTCGGTGACATCGGCAAAGCGTCCGCCGTCGTTGCGCAGCAGCCGGTTCGGACGATCGCGGAACGCGGCGAACAGATCGAGATCGCCGTCGTTGTCGTAGTCAATCCATGACGCCTGCCGGCTGACGCCCTCGAGCGCAAGGCCAGACGCCGCGGTGACGTCCGTGAAATGGCGCCCGTCGCCGTCGTTGCGATATAGCTTGTTGCGCGGGCCGCCGATGAAGCCGACGTAGAGATCGACGTGGCCGTCGCCGTCGTAGTCGCCCCACGATGCGGCGCGCGTCTCGACGTTGTCGGCAAGGCCGACTGCCGCGGCGACGTCCTCGAAACGGCCGTGGTCCTGGCGATAGAGCCGGTTCGGCCGGCCGCGGAAGCCGACGAACTGATCGAGGTCGCCGTCGTTGTCGAAGTCGGCCCAGGCGTTGGGCATGCCGCCGGTGACGCCGAAGAGGTCGGGTTGCACGAGCTCAAAGGTCGGCGGCGTGGGGACTGGAGCGAGCGCCAGGAAAACCACGCTTGCGATCACGGTCCGGCTAAAGCCGGACACTCCATTTGTGATGGACCGGCTGGAGCCGGGCGCGGCGTTCGCGAGATCATTCGGAACGGAGCGCGTCGAGCGGAACGATTCGCGTGGCACGACGAGCGGGAAGGTAGCACGCCAGCATCGCCGTCGTCGACAGGACAACCACGGCGATCGTCAACACGACGGGATCGAACGGGCTGACGCGATAGAGCAGCGCACCGAGCAGCCTGCCGAGTCCGGCTGCGAGCAGCACGCCGATTGCCAGGCCGACGAGCGTCGTCCGCAGTCCTTCGCGCATCACCAGGCGCTCGACGTCACCCCGTGTCGCGCCGAGCGCCATGCGGATGCCGATCTCGCGCGTCCGGCGCGAGACATCGTACGCCTTCAACCCGTAGATGCCGATTGTCGCCAGCAGCAGCGCCAGGACGCCGAACGCGCTGAACAGCGCCGCGGCGGCGCGCACACTCCACGCCGAGATGCTGGCGTCGCGGTGCATCGTCATCGTCCGCGTCCACAGGACCGCCAGCTGCGGATCGAGCGCGCGCAGGTCGCGCCGCACCGCGTCGAGCACCGTGGTTTCTGAAACGCCGGCGGCGGTCCGCACGTGGACCGTCATCATCGTGTTGAAGCGCGAACCATAGGCGAGGTAGACGTGCGGGCGCGGCGGCGACTCGAACAGATCGTGGCGCAGCGGCGGCGCGACGCCGACGACCGTATGCGGCTTCGGCTCATCACCCCGGCGGATGCGTACGCGGATGGTGCGCCCGATCGGATCCACCTCGCCGAAGAGCTGCCGGGCAAGGCCGGCGTCGACGATCGCCGTCGGCGCCGGATGGTCGCGCTGCTCTTCGGC
>Ga0207701_10000670_pt1 | contig 35665 bp, 36 predicted proteins | sample KBSSwiSSwithPhiX_FD_184294 | JGI IMG/M metagenome (GOLD analysis project Ga0207701, IMG submission 184294) | Switchgrass rhizosphere bulk soil microbial communities from Kellogg Biological Station, Michigan, USA, with PhiX - S5 (SPAdes) (version 2) | ecosystem: Environmental > Terrestrial >... | reverse complement strand
AAGACTCGCGCTCCATGCCGATCTGCGACCACCTGCGCTCGCTCGCCTGACCGGTCCACGACACCGACAAGCTGCGCCCCTGGCAAAGAGGCATAGAGGCGGGCATGGTGCTGCCCTAGATGTCCGACACCAATGACCCCTGCCTTCAACGGTGTCATGCGCTACGGCTTGTCCCCACCCGGATCGAGTTTCGCAATACCGACGATGGCAATCCTGGAGGACCGGGCCTTGTCCAACATGATCTCACGATCCAGTAGGATCGTCCGACCGGCTTCCACAGCCAAGACCGAAGCCTTGACCGATACCATCACCTCAATGGTTCTGGGGCCGACTGCGGGAAGATCAAAACGCAGATCCTGTTGCGGTTTAGATCGTTTCACGACAACTGCGCCTTCCTTGGCCAATTCACCGCCGCGTTTGATCGCCTCGTCAGTCCCCTCGACCGCTTCAACTGCCACCACCACCCGATCCTTGATGACGACGCACTGCCCAATATCGAGACGCCCGACGTCATACGCCACATTCCACCCGTAGCGAATATCCTCCCACTCTTTTGCCGAGGGCGCCCGTTCGGTCAGGCTCCCTTCTTCCACCAGAATCCCTTCGAGCCCGAAGGTCGATTCGCAGATGGCGATGCCTTCCTGCTCAAGCTCCTTCGCAAACTCGCGCAGAATGTCGTCATCTTTCCAAAGCGCCAAGCGGGTCGCCAGGGCCAGGGTACGAAAATCCGGCCGCACAGTGGTAAAGACATGCGTCTTCTTGATTCCGCCCAGCATGACGGCCTGATGGACGCCGTCTTGTTTGAAAGCCTTGATCAACTTGCTGAGCTGACCGATCTTGACCCAATGAATTCGATCCACATGGGTGGCCAACTCCGGCTCCGTTTCACCCTCATGCGCAACAGCCGAAACGTGATAGCCCAGCTTCCTGGCATTATCCGCAAAAATAATCGGGAACCGGCCATTGCCGGCAATCAACCCGATCCGTTCACCGTCGATGACCTGAGGACGTGGCGGCACAACACTCACTCTTCATCCTCCTGATCTTTGCCGACCGATCTGCAGATGCCTCGCTTCGTGTCCTCCAAGAACGCCAGCACTGTCATGACATCCGGCTGGTCTCCAAACTCGACCTTGGCGAGTTTGGCCGCCTCCGGAATTCGATGCCCCGACCGGAAGAGAATATCGTAGGCGCGCTTCAGTACCGAAATCCTGTCGACCGAAAACCCTTGGCGACGCAACCCCACCGAGTTGAGTCCATACATCCGCGCACGATAGCCACCCGCGGCCCGCGTGAACGGTGGGAGATCCTGCCCTAACGCGCAGCAGCCGCCGACCATCGAATACGACCCGACCCGTACGTATTGGTGGATGCCGGTGAGTCCTCCGATGATGGCATGATCCCCGATCGTGATATGGCCGGCTAAACTGGCTGCATTGGCAAGAATAAGATGGCTCCCGAGATGGCAATCATGGGCCACATGCACATAGGCCATTAAGAAATTCTTAGACCCGATCGTCGTCTTTCCACCGCCTTGCGCTGTCGCCCGATTGACTGTCACATATTCCCGAAGAATGTTGTCGTCGCCGATCACAACTTTAGTCGGTTCCCCCTTGTAGTGGAGATGTTGAGGAGGGGCTCCAATCGAGGCAAACGGATGGAGTATGCACCGGGCACCGATTTCCGTCCAACCGTCTACTGTGACATGGGAAACCAGGCGCGTCGCTGGTCCGATCGTGACGTTCTCACCGATCAGGCAAAACGGCCCGACCTCCACGTCATCGGCAAGATTCGCCTTAGGATGAACAATCGCTGTTGCATGAATCTGCACCCTGAGCCTCCAGTCATGAGCAAAAAAAGCGGGCCGCGCGCACAATCACGCCTCCCGTGTAACGATTCACGTCGCCGCTTTTCCCTCGGTCACCATAGCCGTCACTTCAGCTTCACAGACGAGCTCTTCTTCGACAAAAGCCTTCCCTTCCATCTTCCAGAACGGCGCTCGTTTCTTGACGACGTTGATCTCAAACCGCAATCGATCGCCGGGCACAACCGGCTTGCGAAACTTCGCGCCATCGATACCAGTCAAATAGACCACAGGACACGTTGCGTGCCCTAATGACTTCAACGCCAGAATTGCACCGACTTGAGACATGGCTTCAAGAATCAGTACCCCCGGCATGACCGGGTGTCCGGGAAAATGCCCTTGAAAGAAGGGTTCATTGATCGTGACGTTCTTCGTCCCGACGATCCGCCGATCAGGGTCCAACTCCTGCACGCGATCGACCAGCAGAAAAGGATACCGGTGAGGCAGGAGGGATTGAATTTCGGCTTGCTCCATCATAGACATCGGTCAAACCTCCTCTATCAGGATGCTGAAAAAGTCTGTCAGCGTCGCTGGACAGTCTTTTTGAACATCCTGATGCTGTAAATCGCCACCATCATATAAGGTTTTAGTGGCGACACTTCGATTGCTCCTTCCAAGCTTGCTCGCCATCTCCCGAGGGGATAAGGGCTGATTGAGCTTCTACTGCGCGCGTCCAACGAGGGCCCTTCAGAGGGCCGCGCGTTGCGCGAGCAAAGAAGATCATCAGCCCTCATCCCTTCCTACTTATTTTGCCGATCAAACTCTTTCACCACCTGACTGGTTAAATCCAGCTCAGGCTGATGGTAGATCACGATTTTCACCGCTGATTCGGCTCCCTTGTCGATAATCGCATCGTACCCGGTCTTCTCTCCGACGGCTTGGGCAGCCAATTGTATTTTCTTCGAATATTCGAGCACCATTTCGCGCTGCTTTTGCTGAACCTCGCGACGGAAGTCAGCAACCCGGCGTTGATAGGCTTCCGCCTTGGCCTGGAGTTGAGCCTGCTTTTCTTGCTTCGCGCTGTCACTCAACTTTCCATCTTGAATCGCTTCTTGCAGCTCTTTCAGTTCTTGTTCGTCGGCATTGACGATCTTTTGCCTGGCCATAGAGTAGCTCTTGAGTTCTTCCACAGCCCGCTTGCCCGCCTTTGATTGTTCGATGACCATCTGTTGGTCCATGACTGCAACCTTAAAGGTTTCAGCCGACAATCCCGGCAACACCATCGTCAGCCACAGTACCACTGCACCGACCAGACTCGTCACTCCCCTTCGTTCCATTGAATCCTCCTCTGCTCTTCACAGCCTCGTCTATCTGGTCTATCCGGTCTGTCTCGTGTAGTTAGGTTCTCCGACTCAAGCGACAAAACAGACCAGACAGACCGAACAGACCAGATAGACTGGTTACGGATATTCACGATTCACTTCCTCAATGATCTGACCCGTAATATCGATTCCTGCCTCGTTATATAAGGTAGGGCCGCCTTTCCCTTTCTCCATAACAATCTGCAATCCGAGGCGCTTCGACACTTTTCCCACAACGAGTTCCACCTTCTCACGGAACCCTTCGAGCACGTCCTTTTGCTTTTCTTGAACCTCTCGGTTCATCTCGGCCGCTTTCTGCTGATATTCAGCCACCCGGCGTCGAAACTGGTCTTCGCGCTCCTTTTTCGCAAGCGCGCTCAACACATTGGCCTGCCTCCCGAAATCTTCCTCCATGCGGCGTAGTTCCTTCTCTTCCATCTCGATGACCGCCTGGCGATTCTTGGAGAACGCGCTTAAGGAATCCTTGGCCCTTTTGCCTGAGCTCGTTTCGCTCAAGACACGGGCTGAGTCGACGACTCCGATCTTCCCCTCAAATTTGTGGCCGTCTGAAGCACAACCGTAGACGATGAGGATCGCCATCAACAGACCACCTGCACAGCACAATTTCCGAATGACGACAGCAACCTGGCTCACACCTCTACCTCCCTCCTGCTTACAACAATTCGCTCGGTTCAGAATACAGAGCCCACGGTAAACTCGAAGACCCCTTCGCGTTCTCCTTCGTTGGGGTCCAAATTAATCCCATATGCGGCGCGGAGCGGACCAAAGGGTGAAACCCATCGCCCTTCGAAACCGGCCGCTGACCGCAACTTGGTTGACACAGAACTTCCGGCGAACCCTTTCCCATAGTCGAAAAACACCACGCCGTTGAGTTTCGCCTCTTCCGAGATCGGAAAGATGTAGTCAAAGTTGAAGATCAACTCACTGGCTGCGCCGAGAATGGTATTTGTCGACGTTACCGGTCCCGCCTTGCCGAACACAAATCCGCGCATCGTATTGATGCCTCCGACGAAATACAATTCGGTAAGAGGAACCGGGTCCGTGTGGCCGTTGGTACTGAGGCCTTCTACAACACCATAGCGCGCACGGACAGAGAGGCGTGTATCGAACGGCAGCGGGGTATATTTTTGGACATCGAAGGTGTATTTAAAGAAATCGTTCGTCCCCCCCAGGTAAGACGTGCCGAGACCAAGACTGATGGTCGTTCGCCAACCGGTGCGGGGATCCATATGAAAGTCTCTCGTATCGCGGGTCAGCGAACCCCGAAACCCCGTCGTCGTCTGCTCCCCGATTTGATTACGGATAAGGTCTGGCGCTGAAAACGTCGGGTTGCTGTACTTAATGTGTTCCGCGACCGGACTGATGCTACCCGATACATACTCGGAAAACCACCTGCCGAACGTCACGCTGCCACCGAGTTTCCGCTCCTTATACGTGACAAAGTTCGTCTGGGTGCTGAAGAGATCGAATTGCATCGAGGTCAAGGAGTCGTTTAAATAGGGATTACGAAACGTGATCAACCCCAGTTGCCGCTTCTGTCCCAACTGACCGCGTACCCGCCCCATCCAACCATTCCCACCGAGATTTCCCTCCGTAATGTCGGCGATCGCGACTAATTGGTCCAACGTGCTGAATCCACCGCCGATGCTGAACTGGCCGGTCGGCTTTTCCTTCACCTTCACATTCAGGTCGACCTTATCCGGGCCCACTTGCTGCGGAAGAATTTCCACCGTCTCGAAGAAATTCAAGTTATTGAGCCGCTGAAAGCTCCGCTTCAATGAGGGAGTGTCAATGACATCCTGCTCATCGACACGGATTTCCCGCCGAATGACATTGTCTTTGGTCTTCTCGTTCCCATTGATGTTGATCTGACGGACCTGCATCAACTCCCCTTCCTTGACGGTCAGGATGATGGCCGCAGTCCGGTCCGCATCATTCGGAATCACATTGGGGACAACATCGGCGAATGCGTAACCTTTACTCCCGTATAAATCCTTCAGTCTGGTTATCTCATCGCGGAGCTTCTGGCGTTGAAAAATCTCCCCCGGCTTCATTTTGAGCCCCTGACGGAGCTCAGGATCTTCAAACACTACATTCCCACGGAATCCGATTTCGCTGATGGTAAAAGGCTCACCCTCCTTCACCGGGTATGTCACGACAAACCATTTCCTGTCGTCGCTGAGTTCCACGGTCGGCAACCCGACCTGGGCATTCAAATAGCCTCTATTGAGCAAAATCTCTTTGATCCGCTCGACATCGTTATTCATCTCCTCCCGTTTCAAGACACCGGCATCTGAAACGAACGACGGTAACTTCCGCTGCGTGAACAGACCATACCAGGGAACATATTCCCGCGTTGCCATCACCTTGAACATTTCATCTTTGGTCGCCGCGTGCATTCCGTCAAAATTGACCGTTTTGATACGCGCTTTATCCCCTTCTTTTACAAAGAATGTCAGGCGCTTTCGATCCTCATCCAAGGTCTGCACGACCGGAATCACCTCGCAATTGAAGAAACCGTCCACCTGGTAGGCCAGACGAATCTTCTCCGCACTCTCTTTGACCTGCGCCTGATCGAGAAACGCCTGGTTCTTAATCGTGATCTTTTCTTTCAGCTTATCGTCGCTTAGCGCTTGGTTGCCATCAAATACGATCTCGGCGATAAAAGGTTTCTCCCGAACTAGAAAGATCAGAGCTACCCCGCCTGCTCCTGGTTCCGCTTTTACTTGCACATCTTCAAAGTACCCGGCATCGTAGAGAATTTTGATTTGTCCATGAACATTCTCAGGGGTATAAGGATCGCCGGGTTTTAACGTCAAACGGCCGATAATCGCCGGCACTTCGATCCGCTTGTTCCCTCGAATCTCAATCGCCGTCACTTTGACGCCAGCCTCCTCTGCAGCGACCAAAATCAGGGGTAACGAACCGTAGGCCAGGGTGACGAGGATCATAATGAGTGGCCAACGAGTCCATGCTGGGGAACAAGTTGTGCTCACTGGATCCGCGTTCCATATACCAAAAAACCAGATGATAGAGGCATTATGGGTGACCCTGCCGCGGCATTCTCGATACCCGCAAATTGTGAAGCGTATCTCGTTATTCGCGCCGCACTCGCGACATTCGCGAGAAAAGCTGGACAGGCCGGAATGTTCCCCTGTAAGAGTCGCGGCAGCCTCGCACGTCGTGCTTGTCTCGCTCAGATTTCACGAACGACAACCAGAGGGGGCAGCCGACGTGGGAGCACTTGGTGGTCAGCGCGAACGTATCCCTCACAGGAACATGGGTGCGAAACTTCCGAATTATATTTGGCAAGTATTTGAATGTAAAGCTGGCAGGGCGCGATATTCTCAAAGATCGATTACACACAGCCGGAGTGGATCAATAAATAAAGATTCCCCATGTCGCTCACTGGCAAGCTCCTGCTTTTCTTGACATCGCTTACCCCATCACATAGTATCGAAACATGTCGCGCTACGACGTTCGCAAAGCCGTACTTCCTGCTGCAGGACTCGGTACTCGCTTCCTCCCCGCCACCAAAGCTTCCCCCAAAGAGATGTTACCGCTCGTCGACAAGCCGCTGATTCAATACGCCGTGGAAGAAGCGGTCGCCTCCGGAATCGAGGACATTATTATCATCACGGGGCGAGGCAAACGCGCCATAGAGGACCATTTCGACCGATCCGTTGAGTTAGAAGAAAATCTCAAGGGAAGCGGGAAGGCGCAGCTCCTGAGCCAGATGCGCCATATCTCTACGCTCGCAAATTTCTGCTACGTCCGGCAGACGGAAGCCCTCGGCCTCGGCCATGCGGTTCTCTGCGCCCAACGGCTGATCGGTGACGAACCCTTTGCGGTTATACTCGGCGATGAAGTTATCGATGCCCCGGTTCCAGGCCTCGCACAACTCATTCATGCATTCAAGAAACGACATGGCGCGGTCCTCGGTGTACAGGAAGTACCTCACCAGGAAGTCAACCGCTACGGAATCGTATCGCCTAAAACCATCTCCGGAGGACTACATCAGGTCGAGGGTCTTATTGAGAAGCCGGCGCCGGATGAAGCCCCGTCCGATCTGGCGGTCATCGGTCGCTATGTCCTGCCGCCTGATATTTTCGCCATTCTTCGAAAAACCAGGCCGGGTAAAAATGGCGAGATCCAATTGACCGACGCACTTCGGGAGTTGGCCAAAAAGTCTCCAATGTATGCGTTGGAGATACAGGGGCAGCGCTATGATGCCGGAGACAAGTTGGGCTTTCTCGTTGCGACCGTCGAATTCGCACTCAAAAATCCCTCTCTGGGACCGGAGTTCGCCGATTATTTACGGGGTCGGCTACGGCCCTCCAGAGGACGCCGCGCAACCAGACTGCAAAAATAGTAACAATCGCAATCACACAACATTGAGACGATCCCGATGAACGACCCGAACGAACAGGACTTGCAGCTTCCGCAGAACGTCGAAGTTCCCGACCAGCTTCCCCTATTGCCGGTGCGAGACATCGTCGTCTTCCCCTACATGGTCCTCCCTCTCTTTGTCGGACGGGAGATGTCGATCAAAGCGATCGAAGCCGCGTTAGCCGGTAATCGAATGATCTTTCTCTCGACACAAAAGGCCCTGGACGTCGAAAATCCCTCACCGGAAGATATCCATACCATCGGCACGGTCGGCATCATTATGCGAATGCTGAAATTGCCCGATGAACGGATCAAAATACTCGTGCAAGGGCTCTCGAAGGCCAAGATAGCCGGCTATGTTCAGTCTGAACCCTATTACTCCGTACGTATCGACAAACTCACCGAACACAAGCCGGCTGGCGCCGCACTCGAAACCGAAGCCGCCATGCGGACGGTCAAGGAACAGATCGAACGGATCATTAGTCTGGGCAAAGTCTTAATCCCGGACGTGATGATCGTGATTGAGAACCTCGAAGACCCGGGGCGACTGGCCGACATGGTAGCGTCAAATCTCGGGCTCAAGGTCGAGGCCACCCAGGCAGTTCTGGAGATCGTTGAGCCGGTCAAACGCCTCCGGCACGTCAGCGAGATACTCGGAAAAGAAATTGAAGTCCTCTCCATGCAACAAAAAATTCAAGCCCAGGCCAAAGGGGAGATGGACAAGACCCAGCGTGAGTACTTCCTGCGCGAGCAACTCAAAGCGATTCAGAAAGAGCTGGGCGAGCTCGACGAGCGCGCGGAGGAAATCACTGAGTTTCGCAAGCGTGTCGCAGAACTGAAAATGCCGGAGAAGGTGCTGAAGGAAACCGAAAAGCAGCTCAAACGACTTGAGAAGATGCACCCCGATACAGCCGAGTCTGCGACCGTCAGAACCTACATCGAATGGATCGTGGAACTGCCCTGGTCCAAGAGGTCTAAAGACAACCTTGACCTCAAGGCTGCCGCCAAAGTGTTAAATGAAGACCACTATGATCTGGAAAAGGTCAAGGAACGGATCCTTGAGTATCTTGCCGTACGGAAGCTCAAAGACAAAATGAAGGGCCCGATTCTCTGTTTCGTCGGTCCCCCCGGCGTCGGAAAAACTTCGCTCGGAAAGTCGATCGCCCGTGCGCTCGGTCGGGAGTTTGTCCGAATCAGTCTCGGCGGCGTCCGTGATGAAGCCGAGATCCGCGGCCATCGACGTACTTACGTCGGCGCACTCCCTGGCCGTATCATTCAAGGCATGAAACAAGCCGGCACGAACAACCCGGTCTTCATGCTGGACGAAGTCGATAAAGTCGGCATGGATTTTCGAGGTGATCCATCCGCAGCCTTACTCGAAGTGCTCGACCCGGAACAGAATAACTCGTTCACGGATCATTACCTGGGCGTGCCCTTCGACCTGACCGAAGTCATGTTCATTACCACGGCGAATCTGATCGATCCTATTTTGCCCGCCTTACGCGATCGGATGGAAGTCATCGGGATCCCCGGCTACACGGAAGAAGAAAAGCTGGGCATCGCTCAGAAATATCTGATCCCTCGGCAACTCAACGAACATGGCATCACCGAAAAACATGTCCGCATTGCCGAATCGGCGGTGCGCCAGATCATCACCAATTATACGAGGGAAGCCGGCGTTCGTAACCTTGAGCGCGAGATTGCCAACGTCATGCGCAAAGTAGCGAAAAAAGTGGCGGAAGGCAAAGGCGTCGGGTTCCCTGTCAATCCAGCCAACCTGCATACGTACCTCGGCGTCCCCAAGTTCGTGCCGGAAGAGGAGCTGGAAACGGACGAGATCGGCGTGGCTACCGGCCTAGCCTGGACGGAATCCGGCGGCGATGTCCTCTATGTTGAAGCCACAGCGATGAAAGGGAAAGGGCAGTTGACCCTCACCGGCCAGTTGGGCGATATCATGAAAGAATCCGCCCAAGCCGCCCTGAGCTATGTACGGTCGCGCGAGCGCACGCTCGGCATCAATCCCGATGCGTTCACCACTCAGGACCTCCATATCCATGTGCCGGCTGGAGCCATCCCCAAAGACGGGCCGTCGGCTGGCATTACCATGGCCATCGCCATTGCCTCGACGTTGTCGCAAATCCCGGCACGCCGGGACCTGGCCATGACCGGCGAGATCACGCTCCGTGGCCGAGTGCTTCCTATCGGGGGATTGAAGGAGAAACTCTTGGCGGCCAAACGAGCCAAACTTACCACTGTGATTCTCCCGAAACGCAACAAAAAGGATCTTGACGAAATTCCCAAGCACATTTTGAAGGGTATTCACCTCGTATTTGCCGACACAATGGATGATGTCATGAAGGTGGCGCTTCGGCGTGGCTCGAAGTCCCTACGTCGTGCGGGCAAGCCCGACCAGCCGCCGCCACAATCAAAGAAACAGACCGCGCGGGTGAAGACAGGGCGAGCAGCTCGCTCCCTGCCCGTGCATGCAAGCAGGGCGGCGACGTCTCTCACCCCACTCCATTAGCAGGATGCAGGAACAATAGGTCTCGCTTGTTTATTTGGTTTATTTGGTTTGTTTGGTTGAACTAAACTAACCGGATGAACCAGACCACACCGTCGAGCATGGTCTCCACGGCCCGCACAAAGACCCGCCCCACGATCCGGGAATTCGATCTCATTCGAGCCCTCCACCGATGCCATGGGCGTCGCTCTTCTTCCGTGATACAAGGAATCGGCGACGATGCCGCGATCATCACGTCACAGGCCGGCCAATGGACGGTGCTGACAACCGACCTGTTAACGGAAGGGATCCATTTCGATCTCAGAACTGCTACACAATTCGATGTCGGTTTCCGCGCCGCCGCAGCAAATCTCAGCGACATTGCCGCGATGGGAGGAACCCCACAGCATCTGCTAGTTTCCTTGGCGATTCCCCGTATCGGCACCAGCCGCCAGGTACACCAGCTGTACCGAGGGATGATGGCCGCCTGCCGCCCACACCACGTCGGACTGATTGGCGGAGATATGTCAACTTCGTCCAGCGGATGGTTTCTCAGCTTGACCCTGACCGGAATCGTCCCTCCCCGCCAGGCCCTCCTCCGGAGCGGCGCGCAAGTCGGAGATTTCCTCTACGTGAGCGGCACAATCGGCGATTCATTGGCCGGCCTGAGACTTTTGAATGAACCGCCATTTCGCACAATGCCTCACCGGCGCGCTGCTGCACTTTCGAATAGACATCGGCAATTTCTCATCGAACGGCATCTGCGTCCAACCGCGCGCGTCACAGAGGGTCAATGGCTCAGTACCCATCGTCTCGCAACCGCCGCAATCGATATTTCAGACGGTCTCTCCGGCGATCTTCGACATATCTGTGAGCAAAGCCGTGTCGGAGCAGAGATCGATCTACGCGCGCTCCCCCTCTCGACAGCCTGCCGCGCCTATGCAGCTACCAGGAAACTGAACCAGGCGGACCTTGCGCTGACCGGTGGGGAGGATTATGAATTGCTCTTTACCGTGTCGCCACGCCAACGTGCGCGACTTGATCGGATGGTCAGCAAGAAAGGATTTGCTCTCACCTGCATCGGGAATATTCGGCCCCTTCGGTTTGGCATCCAAGTCCTTTCCCCCTTCGGCCAACATCACCGATTAGAGAACCGCAGTTACCGACATTTCACATAACTAGTTTCATCCACCACACCATGGCCAAAATCCCTTCGGTCCGATCGCTATTGAAACAGGTTCTTCACCTCCAGGAGTCACCACAGCGAACAGCGTTAGCCTTCGCCATTGGAGTCTTCATCTGTTTTTCCCCGGTTTATGGGCTACACACAGTGATAGTGATTTTCTGCGCCTGGGCATTGAGGCTCAACCTTCTTGCCCTTATGGCAGGCGCCTACCTCAACAATCCTTGGACAATAGTTCCTATCCTCGGCGCCACCTATTGGGTCGGAGCCCTTTTGCTCGGACGATCCGATAGTCCAACTTTCGACTGGCACGATGTGAGTTTCAGTGCGATCTATGAACAGATCATGCCCTACGCCGTACCATTCTTTCTTGGAGGATTTGTCTTGAGTATACTGGGGTCGGCAATCGCCTACCCACTCGCCTACTATTTCTTGGCGAAACATCGGCAGTCGCACCCACTCGGCCAGGAGCCTACCCAACATTAGAATGCTCAAAAAGATCAACCTTCTCACTCACCCAACCCTGGCGCGCCAAGATGCGCCTTGTCCCACGCAAGGTCGCACCATCTGAAGAAGGTTGAGGTGGAGGGGACCTTAACCTTTTGTCCGCGAGGCAGAGCCATTGCCGCCTCCTCACGATGTAGGCTAAGATGACGGGGCGTCATGCCCGAATCCAGTCATCAATCCACCGCTCCGTACGATGGCTCTGCGCTGATCGCCGACCCAATCCACCAATACGTCTCCTTCACAGTGCCGTTTTCCTCGGCGGACCCGCATGAACGGACTGAAAAGGACCTGATCGACTCCCCCTGGGTCCAACGTCTGCGATACATCTATCAACTCCAAAGCGCCCGTTGGGTCTATCCCTCGGCGGAACATACACGCTTTGTCCACTCAATCGGCACGATGCATGTGGCAGGCCGCTTTGCGCAGCATCTCTATCCGTTTCTCAAAAAGTCTGTCAAAGAGGTTCCTTCGGTGAACTATGTTGAGGAGTTCCTTCGCGTCACGGCACTTGTCCACGACATCGGCCACGGCCCATTCTGCCATTTTTTCGACGACAACTACTTACATGCCTTCCATACCAGTCACGAAAAACTAGGGCAGATCATCATCCGCGAACATCTCGGTCCGATCATCCGTAAGATCCGGCGCAGCCCGTCCGGGCCATTTTCGCGAGGCGAGGAACTCAACCCGGACCAGATCGCCCATGTCATTCTCAAAGAAAAGGGGAAAGACAATTCCCGTATTCCCCGATGGATCAACATGCTCCAACCGGTCATTTCCGGCAGCTACACTGCAGACAACCTCGACTATGTCCTGCGCGACTCGTACATGTGTGGCGTGGCGGTCGGCCCGGTCGATCTCTCCAGGCTCATTCACTATACGATCATCACGGACAAGGGATTTACGATTCATAAAACGGGCCTGCCGGCCCTGCAGATGTTCCTCAATACCCGCATGTATCTCTACTCCAATGTCTACTATCACAGGACCACTCGGGCGATTGACATCCACCTTCGTAACATCTTCGGCGACACCATGAAACTCGTGTTCCCCCACGACCCTCGTAAGAAGATGGACGAGTACCTCACGCTGACCGACTGGTCCTTGCTTGAACAGGTACGGGGATGGAAGACCTCGCGCCATGCAGCCGAGCGACGTTTGGGTACAGAATGGCAGCGGATTCTTGTCCGCGACGTCAAGTGGAAGATGGCCTACAGCGCCGTACTCAAGGAAAAGGGTCAAGAACGAGGCATGGACTTTCCCAGCTACACGCATTTTGAAGAACAGATCAGGAAAGAATTGCCGGCACGGCTTCAGAAAGTGGAGTTCCGTGTCGACATGGCCCCGCTGGACCCCCGTCCAGACCCGAAAGACCGTCGCGGCAACCCCCTCTATGTCTACGACCCCGGTACGAAAGGCATTTCGACCGACCCGCTTGAAGAATTTCTCGATCTTCTGCCGACCAGGCTCGTCCAATTTCGAATCTATACCCTCGATCACCAGCATGACGCAGCCCTCTCACGCGCCACGGCAACGGTGCTGAACAAGACCCCCTCCAGCCTTGAAACCAATTTGTAGTATTGCTTGTTCGAGTAAGAAAAGCTGAGATACTGTCCTTGTGAGATGGATTGATAGGAGGACAGCATGAAACAGCACCTTCTCTGGATTGCGATAGCCGTACCCCTCATTGCCTGGACACCAGCCCTCGCCCAATCAACCGGAAGCGATCTCCCAGCCGATGCCGTCGGTGTCCTGAACTCCCTGCCGCCGGAACTTCACAAGAAACTTCAGCAACTCTCCGAACTACTTGATGAGAACATCAAGGCCGGCAAGATCTCCGACGCACTGATTCAGAAACAACTCATGTCTGGAGGTCTCGAGCGGACCATCCGCTCCCTCGGCCCCGAGGCCAATCAGTTGTTCGATGAAATCAATGCCGACATGAAGAACGGCAAAGGCCCAGGCGAAGAAGCCCTGGCACCCTTACTCGGCGGGCTAAACGGGATGGGAAAGTAAGCAGCTCCTTCTCTATAGATCCTCTTACTCCTTGTTGCTCAATCGGGCGAGACGGGCGCAGACAGTGTCGGGCGGCTTCGCTTCCGTGCCTCTCGGAGCGGCCCTTCCTGGCTCAGCCGAGCGGAACCTTCTGGGATTCCTTCAGCTGCGATCTAACGATCGAGGGCTTCAGTCAGTTCCAGCTTTCCTTCTCTGACCGCTGCTCATCACCGCACTGGAGTGGATTCAGCGACAGGAGTAAGAACCGTATTTCCAGGAGATGCGCCATTCTTCAATGGCAGATCGAGAATCGAATAAGGGTTCACACGGGCGCCGTTGAGTTTGACGCCCCAATGGAGATGCGGGCCGGTCGCACGGCCGGTCGCCCCCACCTTACCGATGACTTGTCCCGCCTTCACCAGATCGCCATCCTTCACAAGAATCTCTGACAGATGGAAATACATGCTGTAGAAGCCCAGCCCGTGATCGACGAAGATTCCCCTGCCGGAGAAGATATGATCGACGGTCAGGCGCACGACCCCATCGTTCGTCGCTGCCACGTCCGTTCCCATCGGCGCGCCGATATCCTCTCCATTGTGCGGATTGCGCGGCTTCCCGTTCATCACCCGCACACTGCCGAAAATACCGGTGCGCTTGCCGTTCACCGGCTCCAGAAAGTTGCTGCGCCATAATTTCAAACGCGAGTTCTCTGCGAGCGCCTGCTTGACTTGCTCCTGCTCGGCTTTCCAGCGTGCCGTAGCCTTCTCATCCAGATCGACCTTCTCTTTCGGCAATGTCAGATGCTCAACGGAAAAATTTTCTTTGGCCACCAGAATGTTAACGCTCAACTGCTTGGCCTGTTCACCCTGCCTCACCTCGACAGCGAGCTCATAGGTCCCTGGTTCGTCCTGCATATCGATCCCGACCAATCCCAGATAGCCGGCCGGCTCCCCAGGCCTAAATTCCCGGAAAAATGGAATTGTCCGGCCCAGAAACATTCCCTTCACTTCCGTCGCCTGTTCTTCACCCTTCACCTTGATCAGCAGCACCTGTCCCTGCTTACCGCTGTATTGTCCATCGAAACCCATGGGTGCAGGAGGCGTATTGGAAAACAATTCAACGGGAAAGACACTGGATAGCAATACAATAGCCGTAATCAACATTCGATCAAGCCGTGAAATCCGCATGCGCGCCTGGTTGCCCGCAGTTATCATCGGTAGAACCGTAGCCCCGCCACCTGGGAAAGTAATTCGTCCACGCGCCGATTAACGGCACTGAAGGGGTCCATGCAGAGGATCGTCTCTTCCCAATAGCCATTGAGTTTCAGATAGGTCCAGTCGACCGTATACGACCGATTTTTTGCACGGGCAAACCGGATAAAGTCGCCGCGCACCTTCGCCCTCGTGGTCTGGGGAGGGGTCGACATGGCCCGTTGCACCGCTTCCTCCTCCACCACCCGTTCGATCAGTCCCCTGGATTCCATCAGATAGTATAACCCGCGCGTCCGTTTGACATCATGAAATTGAAGGTCGAGCAGGAATACTCGTGGATCATCCCAGCCGCACCCCTTCTTGTCGATATAGGACTGGATGAGGTGGCGCTTGGTCACCCAATCAATTTCGCGCACCAGCTGCATGGGGTCTTCGTCCAGTTTATCCAGAACCATAGCCCATCGTTGCCACACATCGTCGAGGAGCGGATCGTGCGCCTGTTGAGCCAAATACTCCTGCGCCCGATCAAGATAGATCCGTTGAACTTCGACCGCGGTCAACTGGCGACCATCATCCAACTTGACCTTGCGCTTCAGGGTAGGATCGCGCGAAATCTCTCGAATGGCTTTTACCGGATCCTCAAACTCCATTCCTTGGACCCCGTACCCCTCTTCGATCATGGACAGCACCAATGAGGCCGTGCCGACCTTTAAAAATGTCACGAACTCCGACATATTGGAATCCCCGACGATGATATGGAGACGGCGGTAACGTTCCGCATCGGCATGCGGTTCGTCTCTCGTATTGATGATGCTGCGAGAAGAGGTTGTTGAAGAGGAGGTCTTCTCGTGAATGTGTTGCGCTCGTTGAGAAATGAAATATTGTGGCTTGCCGGATACTTTCAAGACCTTACCGGCACCGCTATAGATCTGCCGCGTGACAAAGAAGGGAATGAGCTGCTCCGTGACTTTCCAGAAATCAACATCGCGACGCATAAGAAAGTTTTCATGGCATCCATAGGTGTTGCCCAACGAGTCCGTGTTGTTTTTAAAAATGTAGATTTCGCCGGACAGGCCTTCTTCTCGCAATCGTTCTTCTGCTGCCGGCAGGCAAGCCTCAAGCAACCGTTCGCCAGCTTTATCATGGATAACAAGATCAAGGATGTTGTCGCACTCGGGAGTGGAATACTCAGGATGGCAACCCGTATCCTGGTAAAACCTGGCGCCGTTCACGAGAAACGCATTGGAAGGCCAGCTGTTCGGAATGAGGCCTTCAAAAATATATCCCAGCACCTTCTCCATCGGTAAATAGACGCGACCGTTCGGAGAAAAGATGAGTCCGTACTCATTCTCCAAACCGAAAATTCGTCGTCTCAAGGGACTGGGTTGCAGCATGTAGTCAACACAGAATAGCAGCCGGCTCGGGCTTCTTCAACAGAAGGAGGCAAGTCTGTCTGGTCTATCTAATCTATCTTGTCTGTCTGGTGAATTCGTTTACTCGACACACGATACACAGTCCGAACAGACCGGATAGACCGAATAGACTAGATAGACCAGATGAACAAGTTTTAGGAGGGGAGGAGCTGTTTTGTGTCCGCCGGCGTCAGCCGTCGGAATCTTCGTCCGTCTCTGGTGCGGTCTAACACTGCTACTTCCAAACTCTCCGGCAAGAGCTTCTGATTCCCGACTTGGTCGAGTGCGGCTATACAGAGCACAAGGGCAGCTTGAAGCTCCGGAGGTTGTGTGAACCCTTTTTCTCTTAACACGGCCTGCACGGCCTCGGATTTGCCTCCGATCACCGCAAAGCCACGCTCATCGATGATACTCCCGTCAAAAGATATGCGGTACATTTCGTTGGCCTGACCATTGTGACCCACCTGGACAACCAAGATTTCTACCTCCAGCGGCTTCAACTCCTGGCTGAAAATGGTGCCGAGGCTTTGTGAATAGCCGTTGGCAAGTGATCGAGCCGTCACATCTTCCCTGCTATACATGAATCCCTTGAGGTCCGCATGTCGGATGCCGGCCTTTCGAAGATTCTCAAACTCGCTGTACTTGCCGGCCCCGGCAAAGGCAATACTGTCGTACACTTCGGATATCTTATACAGGGAAGCGCTGGGATTCTCCGCGACGAGAAGGATCCCACTCACATATTCAAGGGCAATGATGGATCGGCCTTTCGCAATGCCTTTCTTGGCGTACTCCGCCTTGTCCTGCATCATCTGCTCGGGCGAGACGTAATAGGGCATTGGCATACTTAGTTCTCCTTGGACCGGCGGGTCGCAATCAACCCGTCATAGATACCGCGGATCTGCTGGTCGGAAACATCGATAATGCCGGTCGCGTTCACGATCTTCGCGGTGGGATAAATGCCCCGCACGAGATCTGGTCCGCCGGTGCCGACATCATCATCTGCTGCATTGTACAGCGCCAGCAGAGCCAACTTCAGCGCATCAGGCTCTCCCAGACCTTTGACGAAATGCTCCCGCATCGCATTACGCGCATCTTTGCCACCCGACCCGATCGCATGGTAGTCCGACTCTTCGTACCGCCCACCCGCGAGATCGTACTTGAAGATGCGGCCTTCTGCTCGCTTCAGATCGTAGCCGACATACAGCGGCATGACGACCAGCCCTTGAAAGACCATCGGCAGATTGGCCTTGACCATTTGTCCTAGCTTGTTGGCCTTCCCTTCACAGGACAGCTGGACCCCTTCCAGTTTTTCATAATGTTCCAGCTCCACTTGGAACAGCTTGGCCATTTCGATACAGGGGCCGGCCGCCCCTGCGATGGCCATGGCAGAATACTCATCAATTTTGAAAACCTTTTCGATCCGCCGCTCGGCAATTTGAAATCCTTCCGTCGCGCGACGGTCCCCGGCGATTACCACACCCTGCTGATATTTGATCGCAAGTACCGTGGTGGCCTGCGGCACGTTGACAGAGCCGGCTCCACGGGTTGTCTCGGCCACGGCTTGAGTCTGCAGCGATCCGCTGCGGCCCGTTGGAGTTAGCCCGGGGTGGTGCTGGGTCAAAAAATCGAAAAAACTCGATTCATTATGATTCGGGAGAAATGGCAGTTGCATAGTGTGGATTGCGAGGGGTCCTTGTTGGTCAAGCCTTCAGCTTTTCCAGTAACGCGTCGACGGTTTCGACCTGATCGAGGAGGTCGCTTGTCAATGAGGCTGTCCCTCTCAACGGGTCCATCAATGGCACTCGTTTAACCTGATTATTCCCGACATCGAACAGTACCGACGTCCAACTGACCCCGTAGAGCGACGCTGCAAACTTGCTGACACATCGCCCGCGAAAATAGGCTCGCGTCCCTGGAGGCGGAGTGGCCTCCGCCCGAATGACTTCGACGTCCTGAACGATTCGTTCGATCAAATGACTACGCTCTAGCGTAAAGTAGAGGCCCCTGTCAGGACGGACGTCGTGATATTGAAGATCCATCAAGCGGATTCGTGGATCGTCCCACCCGCAGCCCTTCCGCTCCATATAGGATTCCATCATCTGCCGTTTGGCCACCCAATCCAATTCCCGCACCAAGAGCCGAGGGTCCTGTTCCAACCGGTCCAATACGTCTTCCCAACGGACAAGGATGTCTTTCGTGACTTGAGGCAGATCGCGACAGGCATAGTATCCCATGGCGGCCTTCAAATACGCTCGTTGAATTTCCAGCGCCGTTGTTGATCGCCCCCCTGTCAGCTTGAGGGCTTCCTTCATACCGACATCGCGAGACACCTTCTTGAAGCTTCTCACTGGATCATCCAACTCAAATTGCGGAAGATCCACTCCTGCATCGAGCAGGTCCAGGACAATGGACAAGGTGCCGACTTTGAGGTAGGTCGAAAGCTCCGCCATGTTGGCATCGCCCACGATCACGTGCAATCGTCGGTACTTGTCATGCTCTCCATGCGGCTCGTCCCGTGAATTGACGATAGGCCGCCTGACCATCGTATTCAGGTCGACGAGGCACTCGAAGAAATCCGCGCGCTGCGAGATCTGATAATCCGTTGGACTGGTCTGATTTTCTGCGCCGACCTTGCCTGCCCCTGCAAAAATAAGTCGCGTCACAAAGAATGGCGCTAGGACCTTCACGATGCGCTCGAAAGGAACCGCACGGGACATGAGATAATTCTCGTGATAGCCGTAACTGTTGCCCTTGCCGTCCGAGTTGTTCTTGTACAGGACACAATGGTCTCGCCCCGTAACACGCACCATCTGTGCGAGGCACTGAGCGAGAATCCGCTCACCGGCTCGCTCGAAGGCGACGATCTCCCGCGGGTTATTGCACTCAGGGGTCGAGTATTCAGGATGGGCGCCGTCAACGTAGAGTCGTCCTCCATTGGCTAGCACCTTATTCAACTGACGGTTGTATTCAGGATTGGGCCGCTCCCGCTCTCCCTCGACCTCGAATCCGCGAGCATCGAGCAGCGGATTTTCATTTTCATAGTCCCACACGGCAAGAGGGGCTGGCAGACCTGGATAGTGCCCGATGACAGCGATGGAATTGGACACAGGGTCTGCTGCGGCAGGATCGCGCGACGCGATGCCGAATTCTGTTTCTGTCCCCATGACGCGGGGAGTCAGTAAGATGGAGTCCTGCATAGATGTGATGTCTTAGAGATAGTGCCCTGTCGTAACGGTTTCGATCTGACGCGACTCGCCCGGACCTCCACTGATCGTCCGAAGATGCACGATCTTCTCGCCTTTCTTTCCGGAGATCTTCGCCCAGTCGTCAGGATTAGTCGTGTTGGGCAGGTCTTCGTGTTCCTTAAACTCCTCACGGATGGCCCTGATCAAATCCTCGGATTGAAGACCACGGCCTTCCTTTGCAATCGCCCGTTTGACGGCAAACTTTTTCGCGCGTGACACGATGCCTTCGATCAGCGCACCGCTCGCGAAATCCTTGAAATAGAGCACTTCCTTTTCGCCATTTGCGTAAGTGACCTCAATGAACTTATTCTCTTCCGATGACGCATACATCGCCTCGACCGTGAGATCGGTCATCTTTTGGACTAAGGCCTTAGCGTCTCCCCCATGGCGAGCCAAGTCTTCCTCTGAAAACGGCAGGTCGATACTCAGATACTTCGAGAAAATATCCTTTGCCGCCACCATATCGGGACGACCGACCTTGACTTTCACATCTAACCGTCCAGCGCGGAGCACGGCCGGATCGATGAGATCCTGCCGATTACTGGCTCCGATGACAATGACATTGCGCAGCCGTTCCATCCCGTCGATTTCAGAAAGAAACTGAGGGACGATCGTCGATTCAATGTCGGAAGAGATTCCGGTGCCTCGTGTTCTGAACAGCGCATCCATCTCGTCGAAGAACACGATGACTGGATTGCCATCCGCCGCCCGCTCTTTCGCTTTCTTGAAGACTTCCCGGACTTGCCGTTCGGATTCACCGACATACTTATTGAGCAATTCCGGACCCTTCACGTGCAGAAAATAACTCCGCACTTCTTTGCCGGTAAGATGTCCCAGCTTCTTCGCGATCGAATTCGCGACTGCCTTGGCGATCAATGTCTTTCCACATCCGGGCGGGCCATAGAGCAAGACCCCCTTCGGCGCGCTTAACTTGTACTCTGAGAACAAAGCCGGGTGCAGAAACGGCAACTCCACCGCATCGCGAACCTGCTCCAACTCATGCTGCAATCCCCCGATATGCTCATAGTCCACATCAGGTACTTCTTCCAATACCAATTCTTCTGCTTCGGACCTCGGCAACTTTTCGACAACATAGCCGGACCGGGGATCATAGAGTAGATGATCTCCCACACTCAAACGTTCGGCCAGCAGCGGATCGCCAAGTTCCGCAACCTTTTCTTCGTCGAAATGCAACGTCACCAAGGCCCGATTACCTTCCAGGACATCCTTGAGCCGCACCACTTCCCCCTGGATATCGAACCCCTTGACCTCAATGACGTTTAACGCTTCGTTCAGGACTACTTCCTGCCCCTTGCGCATCGCACCCCCATTAATCGACGGGTGCAGGCTCACTTTCATCTTTCGTCCTGACACATACACGTTTCCCGTTCCGTCACTGTTGAGACTGGAAAAGATGGCATAGGCTGATGGAGGCGCTGTTAGTTTTTCAACTTCGGCGCGCAACGATTCGATGTGCGCCTTCGCTTCCTGAAGCGTGGTGACAAGTTTTTCGTTCTGTTTAGTGGCTTGTTCAAGCTGGTAGCGCGATTGGTACAAACGGCGGATTTCTTCCTCCATCGATTGGATCTGCACACGAAGTTTCTCAACTTCGCGAACATGTTCGTCGTTGCGTGATCCCACGTCCGTGTTTCCTTCAGCCAACCGCTTCGTGATCTGCGTGACAGAATCTCGGAGAGACCGGAATCGACTCGGACTTTCTTTCTTGCCGTCCATCGCACCACTCGAGAACCGCGAAACCCCTTGCTGAATCTAGAAGTCCTTGTCTGCGCGGATTCTATCACCCGTTCCTGGGGTGGTCAACCGGACGACGGCAATCTGCAATGAGATATCGATGCATGACGCACATCACGGTGAAGCCGTCACGGCGTCGAATAACTCGCGCGCTGCCGCCTCTACATCGGCCGCACCGAGAATCGCCCTGATCACTGCCACACCGAACGCTCCTGCATTCAGTATTTCCCTTACACGCGCCTTCGTCACCCCGCCGATCCCAAGAATCGGGATATGGACGAGTCGACAGGCATGCTCAAGAGTGTAAATGCCGAGCGGCGGACCAAACGATTGCTTGGACGGTGTCTCGTAGATCGGACCAAGGATGATATAATCTGCACCTTGCGCCTCGGCCTGCACTGCCTCTTCAATTGAATGGACAGAGATACCCAGGAGTCGTTCCGCGCCCAGCAACTGCCGTGCGGTCGTTACAGGCAAACTATTGCTGCGCAAATGGACGCCGACGTCCTCCAGCCCCGACGCGACATCGATCCTATCATTGATCAGAAGTTGACATTTGCGTGGGGCCGTTACGGCCTGCACCTCACGAGCCAGCGCCACAAGTTCTCTGGCTGAGAGGTCACGTTCACGGATTTGGATCGCAGGTCTCGCGGCTGCGAGCACCCGCTGGAGAAGGGGAATCAACGGACGCCCATTGGTCTGATGGCGATCCGTAACCAGCAGAAGTCGAAAGTCGACAGCGGGCCTCATTCGAGAGGCATGAGGCGTGAGGGGTAAGGGGTAATAACACCTATTCTGAAGGAACAATCATCGACTCGCTTTTTCACCTCACCCCTCACGCCTAACGTTCGATTAGAGCATCCCTTCGATGGGACTACTCGCCGTCGCATACAGTTTTCTCGGTATCCGCCCTGCTTTATAGGCAAGGCGACCGGCCTGCACCGCATACTTCATTGCTTCAGCCATAGCAATGGGATCCTGAGCCCCTGCAATAGCTGTGTTCATAAGCACCGCGTCAGCCCCTAACTCCATTGCAAGAGCGGCATCGGAGGCAGTTCCAACACCGGCGTCAACAATGATGGGCACCTTGATCATCTCCATGATTATCTTCAAATTGTACGGATTGCGGATGCCGAGTCCCGACCCGATGGGTGCCGCCAACGGCATGACGGCCGGACACCCGATGTCAACGAGTTTCTGAGCCACGATAGGATCGTCGTTCGTATAGGGCAGCACAATAAAACCTTCTTTGACGAGGATCTTTGCCGCTTCGATCAATCCTGCCGTATCGGGGAAAAGGGTCCTCTCGTCGCCGAGCACTTCGAGCTTGATCAAATCGGACACGCCGGCGGCCCTGGCCAACCGAGAATAGCGAACGGCATCCTCTACGTTATAACAACCGGCCGTGTTAGGGAGAATGGTGTATTTTTTGGGGTCGATATAATCGAGCAGGTTCTCCTTGGAACGATCGGTAATATTCACGCGGCGCACCGCCACCGTCACCACGTCCGCTCCGGATGCCTCAATCGCCTTTTTGGTTTCAGCAAAATCTTTGTATTTACCGGTCCCGACAAACAGTCGCGAAGTAAACTCATGACCGGCAATGATCAAGCGATCATCCTGCATGGGTACAACCCCTTCCTATGGCCTGAGCGCTCACAGGCGCACCACCGCCGATGAAGCTCAAGATCTCCACTCGATCACCTTGTTTCAGACGTCGGTCATCGAAGTCCTTCCGGTCCATGATTTCCAAGTTCAGCTCCACCGCGACACGCTCGGCCTGAATGGCAAGCTCACGCAACAAATCCCCTATAGTGGTGTCGGCTCGACAGCTCCGCTGCTCGCCGTTCACCTGAATCTGAATCGAATTTTCCATTTCCTTTATCCTAGGGGAGCGGATTTCCTAATGTCAATCAACCTGATCGCCTCGAGGCTCTTGCCCCGCATCTGCGATCACGTCAGAATGCATACCACGGACTATGAAATCTACCCCAGAGCGTAACCGGCAAGTCGCCACTATCTTTCGGGCAATGGCCGAACGATTAGCCACCCAACGGGCGAATCCCTATCGAGTGAGAGCCTATCGGAAGGCTGCGGACGCCATCGAAGCCTTGCCGGAAGATATCGCAGATGTCACCGCACGGGAGGAACTGGAAGATATCGATGGAATTGGCCGGGACCTGGCCGACAAGATTGAAGAATTTCTCAGAACCGGGACGATCCAGGCCTATGAAGCTTTGAGAATGCCCCTCCCGGATTCAGTGCAGGCCTGGAGAGACCTCCCGGGACTATCCGAATCGCTTGTGGCCTACCTCTACTCTCGCCTGGGCATTACCACTTTGCCCGATCTTGAGCAATTGGTGCGATCACACATGCTGCGCACGATACCAGGATATTCAGGGTCCGAAGAGGGGCTGCTGGAAGCGATCGCCGTCTTAACCCGCAATACTCATGAAGACTCGTCGCGACAGCGCGCAGACGCGAATCGAGACAGGCACTCGGAGCCGTGAAGCCATGAGGCATACTCACGCAGTCTGTCGAATAGCTGAACAGCGAGACTGCCCGTCGCAGCCGCGTATCCACGCTGGCAGCAGAACCTTCATGAGGATTGCGGGTGGAACAGCAGCTTCCCGTTACGAAGCACGAGGAAGCTCCTTGAAGATCTTCCACGTCTTCAGCATTTCGACCGCCTTTTGAAGTTGGACATCCTGCTCAAGCGAGGGATCGCCTGAGACATCAACGGGAGAAGACTGAGGCGTCGTGCCATTCTTAGGAGCGCTCTCTTCCTGCCCCTTGCCATTCTGAGCCGGCTGATCTTTCCCGGGCGCAACTGCAGTCTTGGGCTGCTTCTGCTCCCCCTCCTTTTCACCGGGCTTGCCTTCGCCTGCCTTGGCGACAGTGGTCGGTGTTTGGGATTTCACAACAATATCGGGCGTAATTCCCGTCGATTGGATCGAACGCCCTTTCGGGGTGTAGTACTTCGCCGTCGTGAGGCGGAGCCCGGAACCATCTCCCAACGGAAGAATGGTTTGCACCGACCCCTTGCCAAACGAGGTCGTACCGACAATCACCGCCCGCCCATAATCTTGTAACGCGCCGGCTACGATCTCAGACGCACTGGCGGACCCTTCATTGACCAAAATGATCATGGGCGAGTCATCCATCTGATCTTTCCCTTTGGAGACCCACTCATCCTTCTTGCTTTCACGTCCTTTGGTATAGACCACCAACTTTCCGCTTGGTAGAAACTGCTCGGAAACCTCAACTGCCGAAGTCAGCAATCCACCAGGATTATTGCGGAGATCGAGAATCGTCGATTGGAGTTTCTGCTCTTTGAACTGTTTGAGTACTTTGCTCAAATCTCGCCCCGTCGATTCCTGGAATTGCGTCAGACGGACGTATCCGATATTGTCCAGCACCTTCGATTTCACACTCTCAATCTTGATGGTATCGCGGACCAACGTAAATTGGAGAGCCTCAGGAACCCCCTCCCGCTGAATCGTCAGATTGACCTTTGATCCCTTGGGGCCACGCATTTTTTGAACGGCATCCATCAAGGTAAGGTCTTTCGTCGTTTCGTCGTTGACCTTGGTAATAAAATCACCCGCCTTCACTCCAGCCCGGTGGGCCGGTGTACCCTCGATGGGCGCGATCACTGCCAAACGGTTCTCCTTCACTCCGATCTGAATGCCCACTCCTCCAAACTCGCCCTTCGTTTCAACCTGCATTTCCTTATACATGTCCGCGGTCATGTAGGCCGAATGCGGATCGAGGGTTGAAAGCATGCCACGAATAGCTCCTTGAACAAGGTCCTTCACCTTTGTTTCATCAACGTAACTTTTCTGAACTTGAGTTAACACTTCGGAGAAAGTCTTCAACTCTTCATAGGTTTCCGTGGCATGCCCCGTTTTCTCCCAACCTTTGCCGAGTAGCACACCTAGGACCAGCGCCACTACCAACATAGGGCCCAATATCCAGAATCGTCGTTGGGGATCCTGTTCCATAAATTTAATGTCCTTTCCTAATTCCTACCCCCGAGAAGTCTATCTATATCATGCCATTCTTTTGCAACAAAGAGTCCTCAGACAAATATGTCCCCGTTTTCTGCACCTTCGGCTTAGGAGCCTGTCCGATATTGACCTTTCTACTGCGGCGAACGAGCTGCAACCATCTGCATCGTTCTCGGCCGAAAAAATCCTCAATGTATTCCAGCGAATACACCTCCGGTTTTTTCGGGCCTGCGGCCTTGCTTCTGGTAGCACCTCCTTCACGAAGGCAATGTCGGACAGGCTCCTACCGCTTAGCCAACCATTGGAGAGGATCGATCGGCTCTGCCCCTTCGCGCAACTCAAAGTATAGAGTATTTTCCCCTGTCATGCCTGTATCACCCGTTTCACCGATTGCTTGCCCGGCTCCCACCTCGGCCCCCACAGTGGTGAGTATCTTCGATGCGTGGGCATACAACGAAAAGAATCCGTTTGCGTGATCAAGGATTATAACGAGTCCATATCCTTTCAACCAGTCTGCATACACAACGGCCCCCGGCATCACCGCATGAATGGTGCTCCCTTCAACAGTCTTGATTTCGATGCCTCTCCGCTGAACATAGGTATTGAAGGTCGGATGTCTCTGGCGACCGAAAAAGGAGACAATATTCCCGTTAGCCGGCCATGGCAGAGAGCCCTTAACCCCGCGAGGAGCATTTCCCCCAGTTGGCGGCCGGGCCAGGGCCGCGCGGCGGCGTTGTTCCAACTCCCGCAACAGACTGTCGATGCGCGATGCAGACCGTTCTAATTCTTGGAGTGCGTGCTCATAGGACTCTTTTTCATGAGTAATCTTTGCAAGATAGATCTTCTTTTCTTTCTTGACCGATTTCATCTCAGCCAATTGCTTCTCGGTGCTTTGCTTGTATGACAGCATCCCGACTCGCGCCTCTTCCCGTTGCCGTTCCGCCTCCTCCATACGAGTCATATCGGCTCGGAATGTTCCCATGAGGGCGTAATCCCGTTCGGAGACGGCAGTAAGATACTGAAGCCGCCGCTGAAAATCGCCATAGGAGTCCGAGGCCAGCAGGGTTTTCCAATGTCCATATCGGCCCTCCATATACTGCACTTTCAGTCGAGCCAGAATGGCGTCCTGACGCTCTCGTATCCCCGCATGTAGACCGGCCAACCGCGTATTAATGACCTGGATCTCTTGATCTTTTTTATGCAGCTGCCGGCTAATATCCTGGTGCGCCTGTCGGTAGCGCAAGAGACGCTCGTCGAGTGTCTGAATGCCCTGTAACAGGGACTCGCGCTTTTTCCCTGCTGCATCTGCCTGCTTACGTGCTTCCTCGATCTGCCCCTTGAGTTGATCGAGGGCTTTCCGTTCTTTCTCAATCTTGTCGATGATCGGATCGGCAGCTACAGCAGTCGACCAGGAATGACCTGCAAGCCCCCAGATCAGGACTCCGACTCTGACCGCCATCCCATACCTCATGCTTTGGCCCCACCGAACCGCCGCATGGATACGAAACTGCCTGCGACGCCAAGCCCCATCCCCACCGCAATCAAGGCAAGACAGACTGACGGAGGGAAAAACGCAATCAGATTGTCAAGTCCGGCAAATCGCCCCATCGTTCGCATTTGCTGCCGAAACAGTTCGTACATACATTTAAGCATGACCAGAGAGAGTGCGCTCCCTAAAGCCCCGAGTACCGCGCCCTCTAACAGATAGGGGACTCGGATAAAGCTGGATGTCGCCCCGATGAGACGCAAAATGGCAATCTCATCTCGTCGGGCGAATAGTGTGAGACGGATCGTATTGGCGATAATGGTGACGGCAGCCGCCGAAAGAATGACGCCGATACCGATTGCGACCAGCTCGATCGATCGAATTACGGTCGCGAGGGCATCGATCCAGTCTTGATTATAATCGACCTTGGACACGCCGCCGACCTGCCTCATCCGTTCCGCCCATCGCTTAATGGCATCCGGCGAGTGAAACAACGGGCTGAGTGCCACGACGAAGGAAGCTGGTAAGGGATTCTGGCCCAGCCCTTCGAGCAAATGAGACTCTGAAGGAAATTGCGCCTTGAACTCTCCCAGCGCCTGTTCTTTCGAGATAAACATCAGGGAGGCGACCGCACGATCACTCCGCAAATGCTGCTCTACCCCTGCAACGGAATCGGCGGAAAGGCGGTCATCAAGATAGACCATGATCTTGACATCGTCCTGGAGCGACCCGGCTGCGGTCCTCAGGTTGACGTAAACCAACAAAAAGACCCCGACGCAAGCCAAAGTAAAGGCCGTGGTCAAGATGGCGACCATCGTCGTCGTGCGGTTGGTCCGCATATTGACCCAGGATTCTTTGAGAAGATACGAGAGCGTTCTCACCCCATCACCCGCTGTTCCGGCAACAGTCGACCCTGTGACAATGTGAGCACCCGCCGATTGACTTGCGTCATAACCAGGGGGTCATGCGTCGCCACCACGACCGTAGTACCCCGTGCATTAATGAGTTTAAACAGTTCGATAATCTCGGACGTCAGGGCCGGGTCTAAGTTTCCGGTCGGTTCATCTGCCAATAAGACGACGGGACCGTTCACAATCGCGCGCGCGATACACACACGCTGCTGCTCCCCGGTCGAGAGGCCTGCAGGAAGTTGATCCCGTTTGTGCTCGACACCGACCGCTCGTAACGCCTCCGTCACTTTCCGACGAATGTCGGCAGGAGAAGTGCCTTGCACCAGCAATGGCAGCGCCACATTGTCAAAGACGGACTTCTTCGGCAACAGCCGAAAATCTTGAAACACTGTTCCTACTTTTCGACGCAGATAGGGAATGTCTGACGGCTTGAGCGTCGTTACGTTTTTTTGCTGGACGAAAATCTGACCCTCATCGGGCCGTTCGGCCCCGATGAGCATCCGTAACAGCGTCGATTTGCCTGCCCCACTAGGTCCCATGAGGAGGACAAATTCTCCTTTGCCGATTTCGAAGGTGACGTCCGCAAGCGCCAGCCGCTGATCATATCGCTTCGACACGTGGATCAGTTGGATCATGGTCGCATTACCAACGGAGGTCCTCTCCGGACACTTCGAATGCATTCTGAATGTGTTCAATCTGCGCAGGGCCGTCGCCCACCGCTTGTAACAATACGACGTCGAATCTGCACAGTCGATCTTTGATGTGGTGGCGGGCCAGGTACAGCGCCGCTAACTGAATCAATTTCTCCTGCTTCCGTTGATGTACAGCATAGATGGCTCCGCCGAATGCACCGGTTCGACGCGCCTTCACCTCGACAAAGACCAGCACGCGGCCGTCCTCCGCCACCAAATCCAACTCCCCCAATGGTGAACGCAGGTTGCGTGCCACAATCCGGTACCCCTTGTGCCGCAAATATTGTTCCGCTGCCGCCTCCCCTTTTTGCCCAAAACTCCTCCTGGGATCAAGGGTGGTCACTGACTGGTCCCTGGGAATTCGCCTATTTCAGTTCGCGCAGGAAACCGCATACGGTCATCCCCACATAGGAGTTGTGCAACGGGAGCGAACGACCGTCGATGAATTGCGCAGGGACCATGTTGAGCGAGTCGTTGCAAATGCTCTACGGTGCCATACCCCTTATGGGAAAGAAAATTATAAACGGGATAGGTCCGATGATACATCGCCATCATACGGTCACGCATCACTTTGGCCACAATCGACGCGGCAGCAATGGACACCGACAAGGTATCACCCTTTATGATCGAGCGTGAGGGAATGGCAAGATTCGGCAATTCCACTGCATCGATGAGGAGGTAGTCCGCCGGAGCAGTGAGCGATGCCAGCGCGCGAGACATGGCGAGGCGAGTCGCTTCCAAAATATTGAGGCGGTCGATCTCCTGCTCGGTGGCAACTCCTACAGCAACCGCTCGAGCCCGCTGCATAATCACGTCGTACAGTCTGGTTCGCTCAGGCTCGGAGACTTGTTTGGAATCGTCGACACCGTGCAGGCGGCAGCGAGTGGGCAAGATCACCACTGCCGCGACGACAGGACCGGCCAGAGGACCCCGTCCTGCTTCATCAAGACCGGCGATATGGCGATAGCCGCGCCGTTTGGCTTCCAACTCAAATTCGTCGGTAGGTCCCACGATGTGGCCCCGCGATGCGTCCGTGAAAGGGCACCTGACAGTCGGGGTCAGTGGAATCGGAAAATGGGGTTAGGGCTTCGAGGCAGCGGCAACTCCTGCCGGCTCCTCGGCCTTACGGGTAGTCCCCGGCTGCCCTTTTACACTCGCAACGAACTCTCGATCTTCTACCTTGGCAAACTTGCCCTTCTTCCCTCGGAGATAATAGAGCTTGGCCCGACGCACCTTGCCCTGACGCATGACTTCGACACGCGTGACGATAGGAGAATGGAGAGGAAAAATCCGTTCTACACCGACCCCGTAGGACACTTTACGCACCGTGAAGGTCTCTGTGTTCAGCAGCCCTTTCCGAGCGATCACCGCACCTTCGAACACCTGAATGCGTTCCTTTTCTCCTTCGACGACTTTCACATGCACACGAACGGTATCTCCAATCTGAAATTTGGGTACCGACTTCTTCGTAAAAGACTGTTGTATACGTTCCAAACGATTCATGCGACTACCCCCTCTCCCCACATCGAACAGGCATGCCTCGCACACCTTCCCGAGTAAGTTCTTCCAGTAATTGTTGATCTTCGAGACTCAAAACCCGATCCTGCAGGAGATCCGGCCGTCTCTGAAAGGTGTTTCGTAGGGCTTCTTTCCGGCGCCACAGGCGTATCGCCTCGTGATGGCCTGAAAGCAATACCTCTGGGACGAGCATTCCTCGAACCTCCACTGGTCTCGTGTAGTGCGGATATTCGAGCAATGAGTCGGCGAACGACTCTTCCACGATCGACTCCGGATCACCCAACACACCCGGAACCAAGCGGGCTGCGGCATCGATGAGCAGCAATGCCGGCAACTCCCCTCCGGTCACCACATAATCGCCGACGGAAATTTCTTCTGGATGCAGGCCGAGCCGCACCCGTTCATCTACGCCCTCGTAATGGCCACAGAGAATGACGATTCGACGTGGTTCGGCCGCCAAATCTTGTGCATAGGCCTGTGTGAACTGGCGACCGTGCGGAGACGGATACAGCAACCGAACCTGTTCACCAGCCTCTGCATAGCCGGCCTGAATCTGTTCTACTGCGCGCAAGATTGGCTCAGCCTTCATGACCATCCCTGCCCCCCCGCCATAGGGCACATCGTCCGCCACTTTGTGGCGATCGAGCGTATAGTCGCGCAAGTTACGCACGTGAACGTGCAACAAACCTCTTTCTTGTGCTCGTTTGAGAATACTCTGGCCAAGGACGGGGGCCACCATGTCGGGAAAGAGCGTCAGAATGTCACACCGCATGACAACCCTCAGCCAAGTCGTCAACCCCGCGAACCATCATCTTGCGGCGCGGAATATCCACCGATGTGATAAAACTCCTTGCCGCTGGGATGAGAACTTCTTCAGTCCCCTTGCGAACGACGAAGACACGGTTATCCGGTATCTCCAAAATCGCCTCAATGACACCAACCTCTTCGCCCCGCTCATTCTCGACCGTCATACCGATGAGATCGCATTCAAGATAGACGTCCGCGGGCAACGCAGCCGCTGAAGTGCGTGGCACTTGAATCAAGCCACCGCGCAGTATCCCGGCTTCCTCCGGTGTCGACACACCAGCAAGACCCATGATGTAGGCGGAGCCGGCACGCCGCACACGAGTTACCGTCCTGTCGGCCACCTGTCCTGTGTGCTCTAAGATGTGAACCTGCGTGAGGTGATCCAATCGGCCCGGCACATCGGTCAAGGATCGGACCTTGAACTCACCCCGCACACCAAAGGGACGCTCAATCCTACCAATCGTGACCAAATCTTCTTGAGTCTGCTTCACGTCTTAGGTGCCCTTTTTCTTCGCGACTTTTTCCGCTTCGAACTGTTTCCATACTCCCGATCTACGCAGCAACGTCCGAACGGTGACTGTCGGCTGGGCCCCCTGGCGCAACCAACTCAATACTCGTTCCTGCTTCAGCTCAGGCACGGCCGGTTCCTTCAAGGGGTCGAAAATCCCAAGAATTTCCAGGAATCGCCCATCGCGCGGCTTCCGGGAGTCGGCTGCCACAACACGGTAAAGCGGTCGTTTATGCCGTCCTGTCCTCGTCAATCTTAAATGAACAGCCACGAGATTCCTCCTCCTAATTTACAAAATACCCATCATGAAAGTGCGCAACCATTACCTCGAGCGCATGAGTTGGGCGAATTGCCGACGGCTTCCTGACCCTGCTGCCGCCATAACCTTGGCGATTTTTCTTGCAGAGAGAAACTGTTTAATCAACCGATTCACCTCTTGCACGTTCGTCCCGCTTCCACGGGCAATCCGCTTTTTTCGGCTTCCATTGATGATCGTATGGTCGCGCCGCTCCCGCAACGTCATCGAGTCAATTATCGCCGCGACTCGGTTCATCTCTCGCTCCGCTACCTGTCCCTCCATCGCTCCCTTGAGCTTCTGACCGCCCGGCAGCATCCCCAATATTTGATCGAGCGAACCCAGACGATTGACCTGGCCCAACTGAGCACGGAAGTCTTCCAACGTAAGCGCACTGCCGGTCAGACGCTTCTGCGCTTCCTCTACCTGATCACGCGTGAAGGTCTCTTGGGCCTTCTCGATCAAGGACAGTACGTCGCCCATCCCAAGGATACGCGAGGCCATCCGATCGGGGTGGAATAATTCAAGCGCATCAAGCTTCTCACCCACGCCGAGAAACTTGATCGGCTTGCCGGTCACTGTCCGGATCGACAACACCGCCCCGCCTCGGGCATCGCCTTCAACCTTGGTCAGTATGACACCGGTCAGACCAATACGTTGTTCGAACTGGCTCGCCATGGCGACGGCATCTTGGCCTGTCATGGCATCCGCGACCAAGAGTACTTCATGCGGGTGCACAGCGGCTTTCACCGCGACCAACTCCCCCATCAACCCATCATCGATATGGAGACGCCCCCCGGTATCCAGCACGACGAGATCGTACCCCTGATCCCGTCCCCGCTCCACGCCCGCTTGACAGATACGGACCACATCCGCCTGGGAAGCCTGTATGTGATCGACTCGATGCACATCGATCTGAAGATCGTGTCCCAGACTCGCTAACTGATCGCCGGCTGCTGGGCGACGAGGATCTGCCGCGACGAGAAGCACCCGTTTCCCTTGAGTCTTGAAGTACCGTCCGAGCTTGCCGCAGCTTGTCGTCTTTCCTGCCCCCTGGAGCCCTACCATCATGATGATGGTAGGAGGATTTGAGGCCAGTGCCAGGCCGGCTTTCTCCCGGCCCATCATTTCCCGCAGCTCTTCCCACACAACCTTCACGACCTGATGACCAGGGGTCAAGCTGCGGAGGACCTCCTGACCAATCGCCTTTTCGCGAACTCGCTCGATGAAGTCCTTGACGATCTTGAAATTGACATCGGCCTCGAGCAACGCCAGACGGACTTCTTTCAAGGCTTCCGCAATGTTCTGTTCAGTCAGAACCCCGGAGCCCCGTAGCTTCTTAAAAATATTCTCGAATTTTTCGCTCAGTGAATCCAGCATAGCGCTACAAAGAAAAAGGCAATCGAAGCCTTAATCCACAATCTCCGATCGCCTCGAAAAAACTAGTAAAAGACCATCGGGGAGTCTAGAGGATGCAGAAGGTCGAAGTCAAGGGAACCGGAACATACATTTCATTGACATGTCTTAGGCCTTTCGCTATGGTCCAGCGAGAGATCCGTAAAAGCCATTCATACGAAATTGCAAGGCAGATACCGTGAGAAAATCCTACGGCGTCCTGATCATTTTTGTGCTCATCGGTGGGTTACTAGGCGGAGTACTGGGAGAAATTCTCCGGATCATGGCTCCCCACGGCACTATTCAGTCAATCTTTGCCACCAATTTTACCCTTGGCATCACCGAGCCGTTGACCATCGATCTCGTCCTTATCAAACTCACCCTTGGCTTCGCACTGAAAATCAATCTCCTCAGCCTCCTCGGAATATTCTTAGGCATCTATCTATACAAAAACATCTAGCAGGATGCTGGCACAGCCCGCCAGCGGTCTCGGCAAGTTCCCTCAACCTTAACCTCGACCTCGGCCTTCTTCATTCGCTGCAGCCTTAGCGGGCTAGACCTCTGGGTTCAACTCGAGATCCTTCATCCTCAATGCCCGGATCCGGTTCCGAAGTGTCGCAGCCCGCTCAAACTCAAGTTCTTTCGCAGCAGCTTTCATTTCCGTTTCCAGCCGTTTGATCACCTGTTCGGGTGCTCCCTCTGTGCCATAGAAGGCCGGCGACTCCGCGGCCAGACCCAGTTGTACCTCATCCGTGTCAGCCGTAGCATATTCGAGCGACAGGATATCTTTTTTTATACTCGTGGGCACAATACCCTGCCTGGCGTTATAGTCAGCCTGAATCTTCCGTCTGCGCCCGGTCTCATCGATCGCCATTTGCATTGAATCGGTCACGACGTCACCATACACAATTACGCGCCCCCGTACATTCCTTGCCGCCCTTCCAGCCGTCTGGATCAACGATCGATAGGATCGAAGATATCCTTCCTTATCCGCATCGAGAATCGCCACCAAGGAAACCTCGGGGAGGTCCAGTCCTTCGCGCAAGAGATTGATCCCGACCAACACGTCAAACACCCCACGCCGAAGATCGCGTATGATTTCAGCCCGCTCTAAGGTCTTGATATCGGAGTGCAGATACCGCACCTTGATACCAAGGTCGTGGTAGTACTCGCTGAGGTCCTCCGCCATACGCTTGGTCAAGGTCGTGATAAGCACACGCCCTCCCTGTGCCACGTCAGTCCGCACTTCGCCGAGGAGATGATCCACTTGCCCTTTGGCCGGCTGCACATCGATGACCGGATCCATGAGACCGGTCGGGCGAAGGACCTGCTCGACAACCTCTCCCTTCACATGCCCTAGTTCATACGGGCCTGGTGTCGCGGATACATATACCGCCTGGTTGAGGCAACGTTCAAACTCAGCGAATTTGAGTGGCCGATTATCGATTGCCGACGGCAACCGGAATCCGTACTCAACCAATGTGCGTTTCCGCGAATAGTCGCCTTCGTACATCCCGCCGACTTGGGGAATCGTGGCATGGGACTCATCAACGATCAGGAGAAAATCTTTCGGGAAGTAGTCGAGCAGTGTCGGAGGCTGCTCGCCTGCCGCGCGACCGGAAAGATGCCGCGAGTAGTTTTCAATGCCGTGGCAATATCCCATAGCCCGAATCATTTCGAGGTCGAACTTCGTACGCTGCGCAATCCGCTGGGCTTCCACAAGTTGGTTGTGTTTCTTGAAGTAGGCGACACGTTCCTCCAGCTCCTCTTCGATGCCCGTAATGGCCCGCTCATACCGATCCGGCGCAATGAGATAGTGCGTATTCGGATAGACCACGACTTTCGGAAGCTTCCTGAGCGACTTCCCCGTCAGTGGATCGATTTCGTGAATCGCATCGACCACGTCACCGAACAACTCAATCCGTAGAGACACGGCTTCATTCGAAGCAGGAAAAATTTCGATCACGTCGCCGCGGGCGCGGAAAGTTCCGCGGTGAAAATCCATGTCGTTGCGAGCATATTGAATCTCGACCAGCTTCGCCAGGATCTTCTCCCGCCTGATCTCCATTCCTTCTTCGAGGAAGATCACCATCTCGTGATAGACCTCCGGAGACCCCAGGCCATAAATGCAGGACACCGATGAGACAATCAGCACGTCATTGCGTTGGAGCAAGGCGGTCGTCGCCGCATGCCTCATCTGATCGATCGCATCGTTGACAGATGCGTCCTTGGCTATATACGTGTTGCTTTGAGGGATATAGGCTTCCGGTTGGTAGTAATCGTAGTAGCTGACGAAATACTCCACAGCGTTGTGAGGGAAAAACTGCTTGAATTCTTGATAGAGCTGACCAGCCAGCGTCTTGTTGTGAACCAAGACCAACGTGGGCTTCTGCACCTGCGCGACCACATTAGCCATGGTAAAGGTCTTGCCGGACCCGGTGACACCGAGCAGTGCCTGGTGCTTCCGGCCAGCCACAATCCCGGCCACCAACTTATCGATGGCCTGGCCTTGATCTCCGCAGGGCTTGAATGGGGCTTCGAGTTGAAACAGCGGCATGGGACGACCTTTCGGCCGTTATCTTATCATCGAACACAACACTGCTGCATAACAGAGGGGGCGCACATCAGAGACCGACAACCCGCGACACACCACCGGCCCCCTT
>Ga0207701_10000668_pt1 | contig 35826 bp, 36 predicted proteins | sample KBSSwiSSwithPhiX_FD_184294 | JGI IMG/M metagenome (GOLD analysis project Ga0207701, IMG submission 184294) | Switchgrass rhizosphere bulk soil microbial communities from Kellogg Biological Station, Michigan, USA, with PhiX - S5 (SPAdes) (version 2) | ecosystem: Environmental > Terrestrial >... | reverse complement strand
AACAAAATCGCGAAGCTGCCAAATGTAGGAACCGTTCAAAGTTTTTTTGTTCTGTACGAAGCCAAAAAAGAAACGGCTTACCGGATATTGTTGCCAGACGGCAATGCAAGAAAGAAAAAACTATCACACAAAAAATATCTTGTGAAGAATTAAAATTTTGATTTCATTTTTTGCAAGATGTTCATTTTATTTTTTACCTTTCATCCTTTCATAGGATAAGGTTTAATGAGCAAAGCTCATTTACAATCCCCGGTTTCTACCGGGGATTCATTTTTATACTACTCCTTGTTTGACTTATACCATTGCATAGCACATTTACAGTTTGAAGAAGAGTTTCTTCTTATACAAAAAGTAACACAGGTACCATTCGATAGCAAATACCACGAGGCAGCTGAATGCACTACCAACTGCAATCGGAACACCGGCGAAAGACAATAATCCACTTAATAAGGTATCCATGTAACCATTTAACCACTGGTCGCCAATAAAAATGAAGAACAGGTAAATGAATATAGAGTTCATTCCCACAATGGTAAAAAACTTCAAATTATTTTTCCGGTTCATCCCGTCAATGACATAATAAGAAACAGCAAGAATAATAAGACTGATGCCTCCGGTTACCATCACAAAAGAACTGGTGGATATCCATTTTAATACAGGCGTGATCTCCGCTACATCCATTCCCACTCCCAAAATTATTGCGATAACTCCACCGGTAACGAGCCAGGTTATTTTTTCCCGGATTGGTTTGTTTTTCATCAATAGCTGTCCTGCCATTAATCCCCAGATAGTGTGTGCCGAGCTCGCAATAAAATTGATAGTGTTTGTTTTGTGTTGCACATCAACATTAATCCCTATACTCTGGTTGATAAAACTTCCGAAATTCTGGAATTCAACAAAAGGCTTGTCGAAGCCCGGAATGTGGATCGTCCGGTATAATATTTCAGGGATAACAAGACACAGGATGCTCACAGTAAATTGCACCGCAGGTCTTTTGTTAATCACGGTGAATGCGATCAGTGTTGTAAAGGAAAGTTGGGTAAGCACATTGCTCATCTGAAAATTAAGATGACCGTCTCTTACTGAATAGATCAGTATTCCCCAGAACAACAACCAGAAACTTCTTCTAAGTGTTTTCCTGTATGAATCACTCCACGTGTAGCCAAGTTCCTGCTGACGTTTATAAGAATAAGCGAGTGATGTTCCCGCTAAAAGCATAAATCCTGGGAGGATTACATCCCAGAAACGTAATCCATGCCAGTCTGAATGTTCAAACTGGTATGCAAAGAATGCAGTTACGCTATTTGGAATTGCAATGGCTAATTTTCTGAAGAAGCCTGTTTCACCCAGCATCAGCGACACCATGATGAAACCGCGTAAAAAGTCGAGCGACAACAAACGATGTGACGACAACTTGGTTTCGGGAATAGTCTTAGTTCCAGGTAATATTTCGCTTATCGTTTTAATATTTTAACTGAATTAGTGTTATAAATTTTTTTTAATGCAGCATCAGACAGGTGAAGTCCGTATAAAGGCCAATGATAACTGAATTGGTCAGACTCATAAAAATGTTCGTCCGCGGATTCGAGTATCCTGAAAGTTATAAGGTACATCGATTTTTTCGGGTCCATGTCTGTTCCGTAAACAATTCTGTCAGCGTATTTTTCAAACAAAGCATTAACAAACCTCGGAATGGGAGCGATCTCACCATAACGTGCGGAAACATCAGCATATAAATTCGGATACTTATCGAAGAGCTTTCCGAGCTGGCTTAAATCTGAACAGGTATTAGCGAGATGTGAAGCGATGAAAGTAGTTCCCCTATTATCACGCACGGCATTCTCAAGTGTCTGAACAAGCTGGTCATGATCGAGAATTCCTTTCTTGGTCATGTCTACATTCCACTTTGCAGCATTCATCAATCCATCGTTAGTAGAATCCGGAGGCAGGTACATCCAGGCATCCTCCGACACATGAATGTTGATAGGGATCTTCAGCTCTCCGCATCTTTTTATCAGCGGTTTCATGCGCGGATCATCAATATGAATGCCATATCCTGGTGTTGGATTTGAATATAATTCACCTAAACCTTTGTCACCCAGCTCACCTACCCCCCTTGCTCCCATTTTATAGCATCTTTCAAGCTCGGCAACTGCTTTTTTGTCCCATCCCGGCTGGTCGGCACCGGTGTAATCGAACCCGCAGAAAATAATAAAGCGGTCTTTGTGGTTCGAAAATTTGTCTACAATTGAATCGAATGTTTTTCCTGTGGAGTAAGTAAGGATCATGGATTTTGCAATATTTGTTTCATCCATAGTTTTCACCCACTCATCTACTCCTGCTTTATCTTTTACATAGTCGTGCGTATGCATGTCATATGCGGGATATTTCGCCCTTGTGATATTTGCCGTTGGCGTTTTATAAATGGAAACGGGCCGGAAATCCTTTAGCTTAAGATCATTTACATTTTGCTGGGAAAACACCGCCATGCTGAGAAGTAATGATGAGGATAAGAATAACTGTTTCAAAATGATCATGTTGGTTTGGTACATAGCTAATGTAACTAATGGTTTATTGAATTGATCGAACAAACGTTTGCGTTATAACTACCTGTTAACAATCTTTTTGATCCGCGTACCGTCAAATGATGCGAATAAATACACCGAACAGCAAATGAAAAAATTATACATTTTTACAGCTCTCCTTGCAGTATTTTTCACGGCCTGTACAAAAAGAGATTATGTACCGGTACAGGTCAACCCGGCTGATTGGATGCGTAGCCACGACGAGGGTATTGTTACCTATGTTGACTATTACTCCGGCAACTACATTATTGAAACCTATGAAGGCTACACGGTCGTTGAAACCTCCGGGGATTATATACCACGTGAAACCGACCTTGAGTATGCCTATTTCAGCAGCCGGGGTGTTCAAACGATCTATAATCGTAACGGGAACTACTTTAAACACGGTAGGATCGTGGAATCGTGGTTAAGCCTTTCTGATGCATTTGACGTACTCGACCAGTTGAATTACAACGCCGGCTATTGATTGAGAGGCAAAAGGCAAAACGTAATGTTTTCCTTTTGCCTTAATTATCTCCTGAAATGGGTTACAAACGACCTGAATGAATTGTTGATCGTCGCTACAAAATGATCGGTGCCCCTGAAGTTCATGTCATCATAAAACTCTGAACGTACAAACTGGGTATTGAAATCTACCGTTGTAACCTGGAAGGTGCGGATCACTTCGTCATTCACATTTCTTTTCTGGATGTCCCAAGTTCCGCTTGAAACATTACCAAGTCCATCCGTGTAAGTGAGTGTTCCATCATCTTTAAAGGAAAATGATCCTTCCCTGTACGGGAGATCATCGAAATCACCTCCGATACCCACCTTGTTAACACTGGAGATGTACCAGCTCCCTTCAATCCTGTCGTCATACTTTTTTAAAAAATCTTTACTGCAACCGGTAAAAATGAATAGTGCAAGAGAAGCGAAGTAGATTTTTTTCATGACCTGAAATTTAAGAATTATAAAGAGTTATCCATTTTTTCATAAATTGGATTCATGTATAACATCAATGTCAACAGAAGAAAATTTCTCCAGGGTGCGGCTGCAACTCTTGCATTCACCACACTTGGAGCCAGGGGGATGGATATTATAAATCCTGCAAAGCCGGTTCGTGTCGGACTGATCGGATCGGGATGGTATGGTAAGAGTGACCTTTTCAGACTCATACAAGTTGTACCATGTGACGTTCTCGCCCTCTGCGATGTTGATAAAAACATGTTAAATGATGCCATCAAACTGGTCACAGAAAGAACAAAATCAGGAAAGGCACCAAAAGGATATGGCGACTATAGGAAGATGCTTGCCGACAACCAGTTTGATATCATTTTAATTGGTAGTCCCGACCACTGGCACGCATTGCAGATGATCGATGCGGTAAAAGCGGGAGCACATGTGTATGTGCAGAAACCGATAAGCGTTGATGTGCTTGAAGGTGAAGCGATGATAGGCGCGGCAAGAAAATACAAACGTGTTGTTCAGGTAGGCACCCAGCGCAAAAGCACTCCTCACCTCATAGAAGCCAAAAAGAATATTGTTGATGCGGGTTTACTTGGGAAGATATCTCATGTTGACATGTGTTGTTACTATCATATGCGAGCAAACGGAAATCCACCGGTTCAGCCGGTGCCTGATTTTTTAGATTATGAAATGTGGACAGGTCCTGCTCCTCTCCGGCCGTATGATGGTCTGCCACATACCCGCTGGTGGAGAACTTTTATGGAATATGGAAATGGCATTATGGGTGACATGTGTATTCACATGTTCGACACCGTTAGATGGATGCTCAAGCTGGGATGGCCTAAAAGAGTGTCATCACGCGGAGGAATATTTGTTGACAAGGAAGGCAAGTCAAATATTGCCGACACGCAGACCGCACTGTTTGAATTTGATGATCTGAATTGCGTTTGGGAACACAGGAGCTGGGGAACTCCCGCTGATCCTGAATATCCCTGGTCATTTACCTTATATGGGGAAAAAGGAACATTGAAAGCAAGCACCATGCAATATGATTTTATTCCTGTGGATGAAAAAGGGAAAAAAATACACATGGATGTTGTGTATGAAAAGGAAAAATATCCCGAGGATCTGAAAGAAAAAGATATCGAGCTGAACGCTGCTCCTGCCACAAGACTGCATATGCTGGATTTTTTAAGGGCTATCGACGACAGTAAACTTCCTATCGCAGACATTGCAGATGCACATATTTCTACTGCGAGCTGCATATTGGCAAATATGTCGATGAAGCTGGGAAGACCTCTTATTTATGATCAGGAAAAAATTGAAGTAGTGAATGACGCGGAGGCGACTGCTTTGCTGAAAAGGAAGTACAGGAGCCCATGGGAGCACCCCAATAAGTGAAAAGTTAAAAGTTACCTGTGAGTGATCACACCCTTGTAAACTTATACGGATACACCTGGTCTGAATTCCATTGCGCCACATACAAATTTCCGTCATCATCCACGCAAACATCATGCGGATGCGCAAATATCTTATCTGCCTGCGCCATAGGTTTCAACCGGTCATTTTCATAAACGGGCTCGGTACCACCGATATTTGAAACAACCTTATTATTCTTATCAAGTATGGTAACAAACCCGCTTCTTTCACTGTTAAGATCAGGTGATCGAAGCACAGCTGCATATAAATGATCACCATGTATCACCGGACGGCAAACGCAAGCGCCGGGTAAACTGATCACCTCTACCAGATCTCCTTCAAAGGAAAATCTCTTGAAGCAATTTCTTGTACGGTCGGTAACCAACAGATCGGGCTTTGATTTGCGGGTATCTATAGTAATACCATGGGCGTTGTCGAGATGTTTCTGTTCTTCTCCCCTTCCTCCAAAATAACTCAGCAGTTTCCCCTTTTCATCATAACGCATTACATATTGCAAGCCATATCCATCAGCAATATAAAATTCACCATTGTCGAGAACGGTAGTCTCTGTAGGCACGAACTGTTCGCTTTTAGTGTAAGCAGGTATTTCTTTGGGATAATCTATTGTCAGCAATACTTTCCCGTCGATCGTTGTTTTGTACACCTGGTGTTTCTCTGTGTCGGTGATAAAAAGATATTCCTTTCCACCTGTTCTGTGAAGTGTTAGTCCATGCGCACCCGGATAATCATGCCCCCACGACTGTAACAGCTTACCCGATTTATCATAAACCATTATATTGTTATGAGTTTCGTTGGTAAGCAGAATAATTCTCTTTTTACTGTCCTGCACCATTTCATGACAATCTTTAACCGGAAATTTTGAAGGATCGGGCTTGCTCCACTTATTATCCATACGAAATGTGAGCCCGTTATGCCCGTAAACAGGTGAGTTATTCCTGGCAAACAGATCGCGTGTAATGAAGATTCCGCCAGTAACAACCGAAGCGGTTTTCAGAAAATTTTTACGATTCATATTTGGTTCTTTTTCTGGAGGGCTAAAAGGTAAAACTTAAATGCCGGATTTAGTAAATTTATGAAATGACCTATGAAGAAAAAGTCTCATTCGAGCTGATCAGGTGGAAACGCCGGATGATGAAAAAGCCTGGGTATTTTAATAAACTATCTAAAGCAGTTCAAAACAAGATCAATAGCTGGATTCCTGAAAAAATTCATGAGGCCATAACTGTTACCATCAAGCAAATGGTCAGGGGTGTTTTGTTTGGCGCAAACAAAATTACCAGCAAGAAAAATAATCTGCTGGATATGCTTTCACGGGACCTGGCGGCTGATGAAAAAATAAAAATATACCAGCATACGGCAGCTACAGAAGGGGCTCTTACCGGTGCGGGCGGCATTCTACTTGGGCTCGCAGATTTCCCGTTACTGCTGGCGTTGAAATTTAAATTATTATTTGAATTAGCAGCAGTATATGGCTATGATACAGACAATTACAAAGAACGACTGTATATACTCCACATCTTTCAGCTTGCTTTTTCAAGCGCCAGGCACCGCAAAGATGTTTTTATAGGTATGCTTGACTGGGATAAAAAAGCGAATGGCATACCGGACGATATTCACCTATTCGACTGGAGAACATTTCAGCAGGAATACCGCGATTATATTGATATCGCAAAAATGGCGCAGCTCATTCCCATAATTGGGGCTCCCGTGGGAGCCGTTGCTAACTATGGGCTGGTAAAGAAGCTGGGTAATACAGCTAAGAATGCGTACAGGATGAGGGCCTTAAAAGGTTAAAAGTGAATAGTGGAGGCACGATATTTTCAAAGTTTGTGGTGAGCAGGCTTGAAAGATTACCTTTAAAAAAAATATACAATGGGAATCAGCGACAAATTATTCGAAGTGAAAAACAAGAAAGCGGAAGATAATCTGAAGACCGGCGAAAAATTCCTGGAAGAAAATGGAAAAAAACCCGGGGTGGTAGCACTCGCGAGCGGATTGCAGTACGAGATCATTACTGATGGAACAGGGCAAAAACCATCTGCAAAAGATAAAGTAACCTGTCATTACCACGGAACACTGATCGACGGAACAGTTTTCGACAGTTCAGTACAACGGGGTCAGCCGGCAACATTCCCCTTGAATATGGTAATAAAAGGATGGACTGAAGGATTACAGCTGATGGCAGAAGGTAGTAAATGGAGATTTTTCATTCCACCACATCTTGGTTATGGCGACCGCCAGGTAAGTGCCCAGATCGGACCAAACAGCACCTTGATTTTTGAAGTTGAACTTTTAGGTATCTCCTAAAAAATATATATGGATAAGAAAAAGAAAAGTCTTGTTGACCGTGGTGACGGCGATTTTATCCTCAATGAAAGTGGAACATCAGTAAAAACGGATCATGTGGAGGGATTGCCTGAAGAAAGAAGTGATGTGGCTTACGAAAAGAATGATGAAGAACCGTATATTCCTGATGTCGCCGATGAACAGAAGGATAATACGGATTGATTTATTTTATTTCTACTCTGCCATCACCGGAAAATGATCAGACGGATATTTTCCATGAGACCATAGATTTCCCAAATCACCGATGGTCTGGAGCCTGATATTAAAAGTTGCGGTTTAAATTCTGTGAAAAGGAATGTAAATTCATTGTGCCAAATACGAACAATAAAATAAGGTTTTTAACCAGGGACCCCATGGTATTCAATGTTTAGAAATATTCATCAGTGGCATAATAATTTCATTAATTATCATGAACCTCTAAAGTAAATTTTTATGGACAGACTTAACTTAAAGTCACCCTGGCATGAAGTCAGGGAACGGCTGAAAGAAAACGATATCAATCTTACCGATGAGGACCTCGAATACAGGCCCGGAGACGATGATGAATTGCTGGAAAGACTTGCCGGCATGTGGAATAAAAGCAAGAGAGATGTGAAAGAATATATAGAGAGTATTTCCGGAAATGAAGACAAAGCAGGGTAACAATGCCGGTAACGGGCATGTAAATTGAATTAATAATCTAAATATAAATTTTATGATACGTAAGAGATCGATGAAACCACTTGTGCTTGCAGGCCTTGCTGCAGCGGCTTATTATGCATATACTAAAATGACTCCTGAACAAAAGGAAAATATGTTTGGTTCTATTAAAAAGCAGGGAAAAGATCTTCTTGGAAAGTTATGGCCTTCTGGTGATGGTGCAGCTACTGCAGCTAATACAGGTAAAGAGATATAAACTCCAGGATTAAATTAAAACAAACTTAATTGTTCTACCGGCCGTCGCCTTTCAGTAAACCTTACCGGAACTGCGGGCGACGCTGGTATTTCATATACAGCTGTCTCCTTATATCTTGAAGCGATCACCACTTGTGTCGTTTTTGCATGCGGCTGAAACATTCCATCAACAATTTCATGCGTATTGTTCTCTCTTGAAAGATGAGACAACAACAGATGCGACATAAACGGCGACCGGCAACTGGTGAAAAGTTCAAATGCCTGTTTATTTGAAAGATGCCCCTTTCCTCCCCTGATGCGTTGTTTAAGGTGATAGGGATATCTGCCGTTCATCAGCATCGCCTCATCATAATTTGATTCGAGAAAAACCGCATTACATTGCGCGAAGCTGTCTGTAACATTATTGCATGCATTACCAATATCGGTAAAGATGCCCACCTTAACACCATTGGCTGAAACTATAAAACTATGCGGGTCCGCAGCATCATGCTGTTTTGGAAATGCATGTATGGTCATGTTTCCGATCTCAACAGGCTCGTATGCATTGAATGCACAAACGAGGTGAGGCTGTAGCTGCATGCCACTATTCAACCTTGTTCGCTCGGTTATGTAAACAGGGACCTGGTATTTCTTCGTCAATACAGGAAGTCCGAAAATATGATCGCTGTGTTCGTGGGAAATGAATATGGCTTTTACGCTTTTAATATCAAGCCCGAGGCGGTTCATTCTTTTTTCTGTTTCCCTGCAGGAGAGACCCGCATCAATAATGATGGCCTCTTCCCTGTTTCCAATATAATAGCAGTTGCCATTGCTGCCGGAATTAAGTGAGGTGATGAACAGGGACATTGAAACCTAATTATTTTAGCAAAAATAAGGGAATGAGAACTACGGATGGCGGGTGTCGATAAATATCGTTATAGGCCCATCGTTCACGAGTGCTACTTTCATGTCTGCCCCGAAGATCCCGGTTTGCACTTGCTTTCCAAGACCATTACTTAATGCGGTAATCATTTTTTCATACAAGGGAATGGCAATGGGTGGTTTGCTTGCACGGATATAGGAAGGCCTGTTTCCCTTTTTTGAATCGGCATATAAGGTAAACTGGCTGACAAGCAGTATTTCTCCATTCACCTCTTTTATGCTGAGATTCATTACGCCCTGGGCGTCATTAAAAATTCTGAGGTTAACAATTTTTGAGGAGAGCCTGGTGATGTCATCATCGGTATCGGCATCTTCAATGCCTAACAGAATGAGCAGACCGGTTTTTATGGAGCCGGTGATCTTATCATCAACTGTAACAGATGCCTGGGTTACTCTTTGAAGAATTGCTCTCATTAAAATTATTTAGTATTCAAATTTTCTTAATGAAGGCGACTTTACCCACGTTAAAATTACTATCGCAATGGTCATGCATCCTCCAAATACAACTGAAGGTACCACCCCCATCAGTTTAGCCGTCACCCCACTTTCAAATTGTCCGAGTTCATTGCTCGAATTCACAAACATAGAACTTACGCTGCTTACTCTGCCGCGTAAATGATCAGGTGTTTTAAGTTGCATCACAGTGCCTCGCACCACTACACTGATACCATCAAGCATACCCGAAATTAACAATGCAAAAAAAGAGAGCAGGAACCATTTTGAAAGTCCGAACAATATGATGCAGGCACCAAAACCGGCCACTGCAAAAAATAATTTCCTTCCCTGCCTTTTCCTGATCGGCGAAATCGTAAGCACTATTACCATAATAATAGATCCTATATCTGCCGCGGCATTCAACCAACCGAACCCTATTGCACCAATATTTAATATGTCCCGGGCATATACGGGAACCATCGCCACAGCCCCTCCAAACAGCACCGCGAACATATCGAGTGAAAAAGCACCCAGTAATTCTTTTGTTTTATAAACAAAACGCAACCCTTGCTGAACACTTTCCCAGGTTCTGCCCTCCCCCAGCTTTCTCAAAATAGGTTTGGGTTTCAGCTGCATCAGGATAAAAAATGAAATGATAAGCAGAGAACAGATCACGATCATTGTTCCCATGTTCCCGAGCAATGCGATCATGAATCCTCCTGAAGCATGGCCTATAACTGATGCCGACAGCCAGCTGCCCTGGCTCCATGTTGTAGCATTCTGCAGGTATTTTCGGGGTACAATAGTGCCTATGAGCGCTGTAAAATTCGGTCCGGTAAATGAACGAATGATGCCTGTACAAAAAATCACGGAATAAATACCTATGGAGATCTGGTGGCGGCTGATATGATCGTGGATGAATGGTGAAGAAAGAAATAACAGGATACCCGCGCAAAGTGTATACAATGAAACGGTTTTCAGCAACAGGTTTCTTTTCTCACTGATATCAATTACATGACCGGAATAGAGCGCCATGGTGAGGGCGGGTATCACTTCTGCCAACCCGATAAGACCGATCGCAAAGGGATCATTAGTGAGTTCATAAATCCACCATCCGACAAGGGTACCCATCATGCGCAAGGCCATGATAAAAAAAAATCTCCCTATGATCAGATTTTTATATTCAGGAACCTTTACAGATGCAAAGGGGTCATCTGTTACCTGGGAAATCGATTCATTTTCATCCATACAAATGACTGCAAAGATACTTGTACATTTGCCTCCACGAAAATGTGAAAAAAAATAAAACATGACAGAATCGATAATCGCGTTGCTGACCTTGATTTTATTAGAGGTGGTGCTGGGACTTGACAATGTAATCTTCATTTCAATTCTATCTTCGAGGCTGCCGCAGGCCCAGCAAAAAAAAGCAAGGCGAGTGGGTTTGATCCTTGCCATGTTCATCAGGCTCGGATTATTAGCAATAATCTCTGTTATACTCAAGCTTACAAACGATCTTTTTCATATACCATGGAACACCAAAGAAACAAATTACCAGATGGGTATTTCGGGAAAAGATCTGATACTTATACTCGGGGGCTTATTCCTTTTGTATAAAAGTTCAAAAGAGATCTACCATAAAATGGAGGGTGATGAAGGCGATACATCAACAGGTATGAAAGGCGAAAGTTTTAAAAGCGTGGTTATTCAGATATTATTGCTTGATATTGTTTTTTCTATCGATTCGATCATAACCGCGGTGGGCATGGTTAAGGAATTATGGGTGATGTTCACTGCAGTTATCATTTCAGTTGGTATCATGTTGTTTGCGGCTGAGCCTATAAGTAAATTTGTGAACAATCATCCTGTTTTTAAAATGCTCGCATTAAGCTTTTTGCTGCTTATCGGGTTCTCCCTGATCGCAGAAGGCTTTGAGGTGCATATTCCAAAAGGATATATTTATTTTTCAATGGCATTCGCATTATTTGTTGATTTTATTCAGCTCAAAATGCATAAGCCGAAGAAACCACCGGTGAAGACCAGGGAACATTATCTGCAGGAAGAAGAAAATAAAATAGAATGGCCTAAATGGGAGGGTAAAGAGAAAAAAAATAAAAACTAAATAATAAAAATGAAATACACCTTAGCACTACTTGCAATGATCTCTGTATTTTTTGCAAAAGCAAATCCTCCTAAACAGGAGTACTATGAAATCAGAATTTACCAACTGAACAATGCAGACCAGGAAAAAAGAATGGATGCTTATCTTAAAGATGCTTTTCTTCCTGCATTGCACCGGGCAGGACTAAGTAAGATAGGCGTATTTAAACCAGTAGGAAATGACACCGCGGCCGTAAGGAAAGTATTCCTTCTCATCCCTTACACATCTTTAAACGATCCAGATGCGATAGACAGCAAGCTTGCAAATGATAAGGTTTATATTACCGCCGGCAACGATTACATAAACGCCGCACATGATAATCCGGCATTCGTAAGATTTTCAAAAATAATATTGAAAGCATTCAGCGGCCACCCTGTAATAACCGAGCCGAAACTTACCGGTCCGCATAATGAAAGATTATACGAACTGAGAAGCTATGAAGGCGCCACTGAAAAATTATACAAAAAGAAGGTAGACATGTTCGTTAAGGGAAATGAAATAGCCATTTTCGACGACCTTAAATTCAACCCCATATTTTATGCGGAAGTACTTGCCGGCACCGCGATGCCCAACCTGATGTACATGACCAGCTTCGAAAATAAGCAGTCCCGCGATGAACTCTGGAAAGCGTTTGGTGAACATCCAAACTGGAAAAAACTGGAAGCAGACCCGCAGTACAAAAATACTGTTTCACATATGGACATCACTTTTCTTAATCCTACAGAATATTCCGACCTGTAGCATTAACCATGAGTTTGCCTGATGATACCCGTAACCAGCCGGGGAAAATGTTTAAGGGTATTCACTGTTTTATTGGTGATCCATTCTTTACCAAACAAAGACTGGATCACTCTTCCAGCAAATAACCGCCTGCCAAAAGTTTTTGTCCATTCCCGTTTGTAGTTATTTTCGAGTTCACCGCGGTTTATTTTCGCTGACAGAAATTGTTCAATCAATTTAGCTGCGATCTTACTGCTGAACAGAGCCATGCTCATACCATTTCCACAGAGTGGCGTTATCATGCCGCCAGAATCCCCCAGCATTAACACATGATCAATCACCTGCTCTTTCCTGTCGAAACTTATCTGTGAAATGGTCAATGGCTTGTCATACAGCATCGTTGAATTTTCAAATGCCGCTTTAAGATGAACATTCCTGAATAAAATATTCTCTTCCATCTGCCTGATATCATTATTGCCTGCCTTTAAGTTAGATGCATTCGTGAGGTAACAGATGCATGTTTTATTTTCCTCAACCGGTGATATACCGCAGTAACCATTTTTGAAATTATGCAATGAAATGAGTGTCCTCGGATGATCCAGTAGGGCGTGATACTTAACAGCAATAAAATTATTCAGTGCATTAGGCTTTTGAACAACAAAATTGCGTTTCCATTTTACATCGAGATTGGAACGTTTGCCGGCAGCGGAAATGCAAACAGAAGCCTGATATTTTCCTTTATCGGTTTGAACAGAAAATATATCATTGCTGTATCCGATCTCCTGCACCCTTGTTCCTTCGTGTATCTCTGCATTGTTCAATAAGGCAATATTCTTCAGCTCTTCATCAATTTTAAACCTGCTGATGCCAAGTCCTCCCAGCGGTAACTGCTGGTTCAATTCAGTACCATCAGGGGAAGTAAGCAATAACCTTGATATGGTGGGAAGTCTCCATTCATCAAGACCCAATCCTAACGATAACAAAAATTCACGCGACTCAAGACTAATATATTCACCACAAACTTTATGGAACGGATACTTTTCTTTTTCAAATAATACAACCCGGTAACCTTTTCTGCCGAGAAGGATTGCGGCGGATAAACCCGCAAGGCCACCGCCAGCTATGGCAACGTCATATGTTGATCCATCATTCATTTTTTACAACAACAAGGTAACGGAATGCCCAGCGCCAGTAAATAGAATACTTTGTTATGCCGGCTCTCTCAAGCAGTTGCATCCATTCATTTTTTCTGAACCCACGCAGTACAGATATGGGGCCATCATTTTTAACAAGATAGGACCTCGAAAAAATTTTAGTCAATATTCTAATTGAATGATATGCGAATGGGTGTCTTTGCAGATCATTTATGAAAAAACCCTTTACCGAATTATTTTTCATCCATCGGAGCATGTCCACAAGCTGGTCATTGGTAAAGTGGTGGCAGAATAATGAATTGAAAATGATGTCGGGTTTTTCATTGAATTCAACTTTACGGTAATCGGAACAGATAAATCCGGCGTTCAGTTTTTTGCAGTTGCCTGCAGCAAAATCAGTGCATGCTTTGTTGATATCAATGCCTGTAAATTGTATGGGTATGTTTTTTTTATTTGCTTTTTGAATGGCTTTCAGATTGTCGCCACCTCCGCAGCCGATCTCGCAAATACTTATTCTTTTACCGGCTGGCAATTCATTCAACAGCAATTTTACTCCTTCAATGGTAATTTTATGTCCGCCAAGAAAAGTATTTACGGTATTCAATTCATTCAGGCACACTTCCCAGTCAGAAAAAGGAATACCAGGTTCATCGATCAGTTCAGATTGAGCGGATCGTTGAATGAATCTGTTCATTTTTCGAGGATGATTGTTTCCATGGTAAGACCCGGTCCAAATGCGGCCGCAAATATTTTTTCATGAGCACCATCCAATTGCATCATGATTTTTTTCAGCACAAAAAGAATTGTGGGAGAAGACATATTACCGTAATCACGCAATATATCGAATGACACCTGAAGATCGTTACGGCTTAACTGAAGTTCCTGCTGAATATTTTCAAGTATTTTTTTACCACCAGGGTGAATGGCCCATCGTGTAATATCATCGCGTGTAAACCCTCCGGCTTTCAGGGCATTTTGTAATAAAGGAGAAATACCTGCCTGAAGTAGTTGGGGTATGTATGAGCTGAGCCGCATTAAAAAACCTTTTTCTGAAAGATTCCATGCCATATCTTCCTGTCCATTCAGCGCCACTTCAGAATAAAAATTGCTGATGTTAACACCATCATCAGAAAAATCATCTCCTGTAACCAGTACTGCAGCTGCACCGTCAGCAAAAAGCAAACCTGATGCGATGCTGTCCATCTCACAATCTTTTTGAAAATGGATCGTACAAAGTTCTGTGCATACGATCATCACTTTTGCTTTTGCATCAGCCCTGCAGATATTATCTGCCATTTTCAGCGCGTGGATCGCAGCATAGCAACCCATAAAATTTACTGAGCTCCTTTGAATACTGTTTGGCAACTGCAACTGCTGCATCACACTGATGTCGAGGCCGGGGGCTGACATACCTGTACAGCTAACGGTAATGAGGCTGGTAATTTCACGAGGATCGAGATAACCTTCCAGGGAGTTAAAGATCGCTGTAATACTCAATGTGGTTGCATGGTTGTTGTAAAGTTCCATACGCTGATCGAGACCGGGAAAAGGTTCCATATCGAGCGTTTTCGGATAAAAAACCCTTTCGTTCATCGGAACCGTGTAATCAGGAATCACAGCGTATCTTGTTTCTATACCGCTTCGTTCATAGAGCAAGGATATTTTTCTTCTGTCATCTGCTTCAGGCTGGTACGCATTCAGCATAAACTGCAAAATTTCCTGCTGGCGGTGCCTGTAAGGTGGTAAAGCTGTTCCAATCGAAATTATTCTGCTCATTTATGCTGATGATTCAAAAGATATAACAATATAAATGCCGCATTGGTCGAAAAAGCAGCAACGATGTTCATGCGAAATGAATAATGAAAGTTCGCATTGGAATGATTGCGGGTCACTTTTCTCCACCAGTAGATAAAATACAGGAGAACAGGAATGAAAAATAATTGAAGTATCGCAAAATGTTCCAACTGCTGCCGCTTATTAAAATAAATGAATAATGCCAGTTCCGCCAATGCATACATTATGCCACTGAAAATGAATGTACCGTTAATTCCCAGTTTATAACTTATTGTTTGCACGCCATCTTTATAATCCTGTTGATGCTGGTAAACCTGGGTCAGGGGATAAAATCCCCCGAAAAGCAGGCTGCTGACCAGCATGCCATGCCAGGGTATATTGACAAGGCCCGGCGATACCGAAGAGCCGTAGTAGACCATAAAAAAAGTTATTGCACCCTGGAAAATGATCACCGTAAGAAATCCTGTAACAGGATATTTCTTCAGCCTTATTCCGCGGTAACTGTATGCCCTCGAGGCTAAAATGTTGGCTATGATGCAAAAAGCAAAAACGGGATTTACGAAAAAACTAAGCATCACAGCCATGATATCTAATACGGCAGTGAGGTAAAAAAGTTGCATGGTTGGCCGGGGTGGTTTTTCGAGCATTCCTATACTTTCTTCATCATTATCCATGTAGCTGTTATAACCGTTGCTTGCGGGATACATGATGAAATGAAGAATTAAAAATATCAGCAGTGCTTTTGTATAATTAACATCGTGAACCTGGCTCAATGCAAAGAAAAAAACCGGCATCAGAAAAAATGAAAATGGAATCCTGAGCAGTGTTATTGTACTTTTCTGAAGCATCTGACAAGGTACTTATTTTATGCTTTTACAATGATTACAGGCAGGTATAGGCAGGCTATTCACAGCTTAATACTTATATTTCCCGATCATTTCATTACAACGAAAAAACCTATGCTTCGCCGATTTCCTTTTTCATTACTGATCATTACCATTACTCTTTCACTTGCCGCATGCAGAGATAAAAAAGATCAAGACCTTGTTTCACAGGAATCAGGTGATCCCAAGATCAATAAGCTTAAAATGCCTGCCGGATTCAGAGCGGAAAGAATTTATAGTCCGGGTGAGCATGAGCAAGGCTCATGGGTTTCGATGACATTCGATAACAAAGGAAGAATTATCGCGTGCGACCAGTTCGGGAGCCTGTACAGGCTTTCTGTTCCTGCACCAGGAGATACAACAAAACCAAAAGCTGAAAAGCTCAATGTGGATCTTGGCTATGCCCAGGGATTGCTGTATGCTTTTAACAGTTTATATGTAATGGTGAACCATGATGGCGAAGGCGATCTCAAGAAAAAAGGCGGATTGTACAGGCTTAAGGATAATGATGGTGACGACCAGTTTGAATCGGTAGAACATTTAATGCTGATGAATGGAGCTGGCGAACATGGACCGCACAGCATTATATTGTCTCCAGACAAAAAATCGCTTTTCCTGATTGCCGGCAATCACACGGATCTTCCAAAGTTCGATACTTACCGGTTACCCTCAAACTGGCATGAGGATAACCTTTTTCCATTGATAAAAGATCCCAGCGGTCATGCAAACGACCGTACCGCTCCGGGAGGATGGATCGCACATATAGATTCAGCAGGAAAAAAATGGGAGCTGTTCAGTGCCGGATACCGTAATGCATTTGATATTGCCTTCAATGATGCAGGTGATCTGTTTGCTTATGATTCAGACATGGAATACGACATCGGCATGCCCTGGTACAGACCTACACGCATCTGCCATGTTACCAGCGGCAGTGAGTTCGGCTGGAGAACAGGCAACAGCAAATGGTCGCCGGCATTTCCTGATAACCTGCCTGCGGTACTCAATATAGGCCAGGGCTCTCCAACCAACCTTGTGTATGGCGGAAATGCAAAGTTCCCCGGTAAATATAAAAATTCACTTTTTGCTTTTGACTGGAGCTTCGGTATCATCTATGCCGTTCAAATGGAACCTGAAGGCGCATCTTATAAAGCAAAAGCCGAAGAATTTATTTCTGGAGCACCACTGCCGCTTACTGATGGCATTATCGGACCAGATGGCGCATTATATTTTCTGACCGGTGGCCGCAAGCTCGATTCTGACCTTTATCGCATCACCTACGATGGTGCTGAAAAAGATGAGAATAATGCTCCTACGGCAATTACTGAAGAGAATAAATTAAGAAAACAGTTGGAAGAGTATCATACTCCCAAAGCCGGCGCAGTTGACCTGGCATGGCCGCAACTTAAAAATAAAGACAGGTTCATCAGGTATGCAGCGCGTATTGCCATAGAACACCAGCCTGTTACAGAATGGCAGAGTAAAGTATTGAATGAAAAAGATCCTGCTACTTTGATTCAATCATCAATTGCTTTGGCAAGGCAGGGCAAACCGGATTTAAAAGCAGAAATTTTAAATGCTTTAAATAGTGTTGACGCAGGTAAATTATCAATTGATGAACAGGTAGACCTTTCCAGGGCATACGAGCTTGTTTTCCTGAGGATGGGAATGCCGGAAGCTAACGTTAAGGAACAAACGATAGCAGTGCTTGAAAAAATTTATCCATCGAATAACAACATGGTAAACCGGCAGTATGCGAAACTGCTAATCATACTTCAGGCTCCTGATGCAGTTGAAAAAACAATGGATTTGATGGCCAATGCAAAGGATGATGCCTCGTACCAGAAAACTTTTACAGAGTCTTCTGACCTGATACTTCGTAACCCTCAATACGGACTCGACATCGCAGAAATGTTATCCAAGGTTCCTCCTGCACAACAGACTTATTATGCCACCATGCTGAGTGCAGCAAAAGTTGGCTGGACACCGGAATTAAGGGAGAAATATTTCAACTGGTTCAAGGATGCAAGCAATTTCCGGGGCGGGAAAAGTTTTCTGGGGTTTATAGACCGCGCAAGAAAACTGGCGCTGGTGAATGTACCGAAAGCAGAGTTCGCTCATTTTAATACCATCTCCGGTGATTCTATATATAAGTATGCAGGACCGTTTGTGCCCAGTAAAATTGTACAACCCAAGGGTCCGGGAAGGGATTGGAAAATTGATGAAGCCATGAAGGTTGTGGACAGTGGGCTGGTAAACAGGAATTTTGAGAATGGAAAGAATATGTATGCTGCGAGCATGTGCAGTTCGTGTCATAGCATGAAAGGCGAAGGTGGACAGATAGGCCCTGATCTGACGCAACTTGGGACAAGGTTCTCTGCTAAGGATATGCTGGAATCTATCATCGAACCGAACAAAACTATTTCTGACCAGTATGCTGCAACGATATTTTATCTGAAAGACGGGAAATCTATTGTTGGCAGGTTGATCAACCAGGATGATGAGAAATATTCAGTGTCACAAAATCCTTTTGCTCCACAGATGTTGCGTGATATTCCAAAGAAAGATGTTGTGAGAACAAAAGTTTCTGATGTTTCGATTATGTTGCCGGGTATGATCAATAACCTGAATAGTGATGAACTGAGGGATCTTATGGCTTTTTTGATGTCCGGAGGAAATAAGGATAATGAAGTTTATTCCAAGAAATAGTAGAACATAAAGGCATTGGTCCACCGCCGCCAGCGGGGGATAAAGTTTGTCTTCATGTTTGTGGCAGGATGACATTCCTCAAAATAACAATTCAAATTGTTTTCCAGCTTTTTGAATTCGCGGAATTGATCACTGCTTCGCAAACCTTTTGTGTTTCCAATGCATCTCTGAATGTAGGTGAACAGGGCTTCCCTTCTTCAAGGCTCTTTAAAAAGTCTGCAGCCTGGTGAACGAAGCTGTGCTCATAGCCTATACTTAACCCCGGCACCCACCATCTGTTCATGTATGGCTGATCGCCATCTGTAACGAGAATAGAGCGCCAGCCACGAACAATTGATTCATCGTTATAATCAAAATATTCTAGCCGGTTAAGGTCATGCAGATTCCAGCGAATGGATGCATTCTCACCATTTATTTCAAAAGTGTAAAGCGCTTTATGCCCACGGGCATATCGTGTTGATTCAAACAACCCAAGAGAACCGTTTTCAAAATGACAATGAAAAATACAAGCATCATCAATTCCCACTTTCTGCACTTTCCCGGTAAGCTGGTGCATCCGTTCTTTGATAAATGTTTCCGTGACGGCAGACACATCAGTTATTTTTCCATTAATCCATATCGCAGTGTCAATACAATGTGCAAGAAGGTCGCCGGTTACTCCTGATCCTGCCGCGTCTATGTCCATTCGCCACAAACCATCTCCACCCTGTGGCAGATCTGCATTGATGGTCCAGTCCTGCAGAAAGTTTGCGCGGTAATGAAAAATTTTGCCAAGTTTTCCTGAATCTACGATCTGTTTGGCAAGCGTTACCGCCGGGATCCTCCGGTAATTGTACCAAACTGAATTAGCTACTTTCGATTTTTCAACAGCATCAACCATTTTTTGTGCTTCTTCTAGATTTCTCGCAAGTGGCTTCTCACAAAGGATCATTTTACCGGCATTGATCGCCGCAATTGCGATCTCCGCATGCGTGTCGTTAGGTGTGCAGATATCCACCGCGTCAATATCATTGCGTGCTATCAGTTTTTTATAGTCCGTTTCAAAAGATTCGTATCCCCACTGTTCCGCAAAAGCTTTCACTTTATCTTCCCGCCTTGCGCATACAGCTTTCAGCACAGGTCTGTATTGAAGATCCGGAAAAAAATCACCGATCCTTTTATAACCATTCGAGTGTGTGCGCCCCATGAAACCGGTTCCTACAAGTCCTATCCTTAATTCTTTTTTATCAGCCATAATATTTTGTTATCAGGTAATAAAACAATTCAGTCTGCTACCAGCCATGAGCCTCTCTTACTTTGATCATCGTAGCAAGAATGTCGTTCCATGTTTTCTGCTGCATCATCACGTCGTTGGGAAACATGCAACCATCCCAGCAAATGTGTTTAAATGCTTTCGTCGGATTACCTTTCTCATCTTTCAGCCAGTATCCCGCGTCATGTACGATATCCATTTTTCCATTCGGATCTGTTGCAAGGCAATGCCTGCCTGTTTTATCATGCGAGCCTGTACCATGAACCGTACCATCATTCTGTGCAACATGAAAATCTATTGTCCATGGACGGAGTGCATCAGTAAGTTTTCTCAAACCATCTTCAATTGCATTCCTGTCATCCCATTTAAAATCAGCAGGCAAAATGCGGTCTTCAGGACTATTATATCCAAGCAAATAAAGGAATGTATGCGACATGTCTGCCTGGAATCCTATATTTTTCCTGCCCACCATTTCAAGCGTATTGATCATCGCTTTCCAGCTATGCATTCCACCCCAGCAAATTTCACCTTCAGCAGCAAGCTTCTCATCATAATCAGCCGCAACATCACAAGCCTCACGGAATGTTTCTGCTATAAGCTTTGTATTGCCAGCAGGATCGATTGACCAGGACTCCGGATTTGAGGCAGAATCAATTCTGATTGCACCATAAGTTCTTACACCGTGTTCTCTTAATACTTTTCCATACTCACAGGCTTTGCGTACTTCTTCAACAAAACGTTTACGGTCATCTTTACTTCCCATTGCAGATCCACCTGTTGGTGGCCATATAGCCGCAACGAGGCTACCAATCTTCAAACCTTTTGAAGCTACCTTGTCAGCAATTTTCTTAATGCCCGATGGACTAATGTCTGCAACGAGATCAGGATCGAACAGACCGATATCCATGCCATCAAATTTAATTCCATTCACTTCTGCGTTTGCTGTCATCTCCAGCATTTTGTCGAACGGTATCATCGGTTCTGACCCCGGACCTTTACCTACAATACCCGGCCAGGAAGCGTTGTGGAGTTTTGGGAAGTTGTTCATGCGTGTGTTTTTTCGGCAGACGTGAGATATTTATCAATTGCCGTCTGCCGGTGATTTTATAATGCCAGATCCGGGTTATCCGGTCCGAAATGTTTCAGCATCACGATGGGGTCAGTTTTCGATGCATTCACGATCCTCACTCCTTCTTTCGCCGCAGCCTCACTCACAAAATATTCATCATGCGTAAGCTGACCGTACCTGATCAGCGCAGGCGTTTCAATTTCCCACACTCCCATAGTGCCCCTGCCCTGCATCATGATCAATCCATAAGCAGCCCCATCTTTAACAACAACACTTGCACCGGGGAGCACAGTCAATTCTTTTGCACTGAACGCATCATTCTTATAGCATACCCATTTATCAATATAACCCTGCGCCTCCATTTCCTTTAATGGTGATACGGGCTTAGGGTCCATATACCTGTTGAAACGGAGATTGGGATCAACATTCAGTTCCCAGTCTATCACATCCACGAGTTCATCATAATCCCCGATTTTATCTTTTGGCGTACCATTCCATAATAATTCTTCAGGAATAACCGCATTGTTTACGAGCGATTGGTACATGGCAAAAATATCTGATGCCTTCTGTGGCTCATAAGTGCAAAGACTACCCGGGGCATGCAGCAGGCCGGGAGGAACATCCCATCCCGTTCCAGGTTGAAGACGGTATGCCTGCGAGTAATTGGTGATCTTGTTATCGCCTTTGGTAAAGTTCACCAGGCATTCCCTGATCTGTGCCTGAGTTGTTCCAGGGGCGATTCCCATAAATGTATATGGAAAATCACCTCCGTGATTATTCAGCTGCGGCGGAAAATAATATGCTTCTGGTTTTCCCAACTGTCCTACAAGCGCTGCCTTCTCATCATTATGGTGAAGATGATGCGGAAGTGGTCCGAGGTTATCAAAGAATTTTGAATACATCGGCCATAGCTTGTATTTATTCCAGATGCGGTCACCGATCAGTGCGCCCTGTAAAATATCAATCGCATCTTTAAGCAAAAACTGTTTTTCACTTTTACCATCATTAAAAATTACCGCGCTCAATCCTTCATCTTTGCCGGTCAAAGGACCATTTTTTGCAGGTGTTGTTGACGACAGCCATCTTTCGTCTATGCCTCCCCGTTGCCCACCAAGAATATAATAATCATCCGGATGAAGTTTTATCCTTCTGCCGGGTACACAAAAAGATCGTGGCACCCAGGTGGGAGCGAGCCGTAAAATACCTTTACCCTGGTCCAATGCATTTTGAGCTAAAGATTTTTCCATAGTGAATTTGTAATCTATTTAAACCTGTTAGTAAATTTCAATATATCACTTTCATTGTTCATCACCTCTATTCTTACGTTGTATACTTTTGTTTCTCCGGGTCCAATAAAGATCAATTCATTATTCCTGCGCGCTTTCGATTGCCCGATCGGCGGATGTGTTCCGGGTTCGATACCAGTTACATATTCACCATCACCCCAATGCTGCCAGTTGATCAACCATGGTAACTGTTCTTTTTTGAATGAAACACTTACCGCAATATTTAATCCGGCATTATAAATTCCTGAGATGCATTCTCCACTATTGTCCGTGTCAATATCAATAAAAGCTACAGCTTCACCGGTTCCTTCATGTATATCAAGCGGGGCAGGACATTTATGAAAATCATTACGATCATTGAAAATTTTTTCGTCGCCTTCACGTTCAGGTAATGTCCATTTTCCTTTCCATAATATCTGAGCTCCCTCATCGGCAACCGGCCATCCGAAATTGAAATGATATAACAACATATGTGGTGCAGCAGTGTTGGCCCTGTTCGTTACTTCATCATGAATATGCAGGTAAGATTCACCAAGCGTTCCTGAAATTGTTCTCTTCAGTTCCAATGAAGGTCCAAATATTTTTGTCTCTTTCATTATTCCCGTGATGCTCATTTTCATGTTGCCTTTTGACGGATCGGGCTGAATAATTGATTCTATTTCCGCAGGTATATTGCTGATATTTCCATGAATTCCACGCTCGCCATATTCATCGGATTCAGGGCCTCCGACATGTGAGAGTCCACATGTTGTGAGTAATCCCCCGAAAAAAGTTCGCAGCCAGTCGAGGCCTTTATTTGCTAAAGGTTGTGGGGTGGTTACGCCCGCGTGGCTCAACCAGGCGATGCTGTGCTCATTAAAAAATGCATCAGCAATATCCATCGCCCTGTCGATCACAATCTTGTACCGTAAACCGGTACCGGTATTGATCCAGGCTATACGGGTTCCGCGCGCCGCACCATTATCGAGAACAGAAGTTTCAATGCCTCCAAGCTGTGCAGTATTTGAAATCCTGCCTTTAAAATTCCGGGAGCTATTAACCTTTACGTTTGATGACATCGTTAGTGAAAATCTAATTTAATGAAAATAGTATGATGATTATCTTCGAAATTGCAATGTATCTCCGATAACACTTAAAAATGGCATCATGAAGAATAAGTCTGCAGGAATTTTTACTATCCTCGTTTTATTTTTTTCACTTTTGATGAACGCCTGCAAAGTTGCAACAGCACAGCACAGTCAGGATGGATTTAAAAAATTATTTGACGGAACCTCACTGAAAGGATGGAAAGGCGACCTATCAGTATGGACGGTAAAAGATAATACCATCATAGGAGAAACTACAGTTGATCATCCGATCAAATCAAACACTTTCCTTATCTACGATAAGGGACAACCCGGCGACTTCGAACTGGTGGCGGAATTCAGGATATCGCAAACCGGTAACAGCGGTATTCAATACAGAAGTTCTACTGTTGATTCATTACCCTACACGCTGAAGGGGTACCAGGCAGATATAGATGGAAATAATGTGTACACGGGTCAGAATTATGAAGAAAGAGGACGAGGCTTTCTTGCGAAGAGAGGTGAAAACACGGTTTTAGAAAAAGACAACCAACCGCAGATCGCTTCGATGATCGCTGATCCGGATTCACTTAAATCACTCATAAAAACAGGTGATTGGAATGAAATACGCATCATCGCTAAAGGCAACAGGATGCGTCATTTTATTAATGGCAGTTTAATGTGTGATGTTACCGATAACGATACTAACCTGCGAAAAATGAAAGGCCTCATAGGGTTCCAGGTTCATGCAGGTCCACCAATGAAAGTGGAATACAGGAACATCAGAATAAAAAATTAGTTTTGCCTCTTCCCTGGTTCACTAAATAAATAAAATAAAATCAATATGAACAGTCTCTCCAGGAAAGACTTCCTGCAGCATACAGCAATGGCCGGTGCGGCAGTACTGCTTTCCAATCTTAAAACGTTTGCTTCTGCCACTGATGACAAAAAACTGAAAGTTGCTGTGATCGGATGTGGCAGCGTATCAGGAGTTTATCTCCCTCATTTAACAAAAAGCCCTTTTGTGGAGGTTGTCAGCGTTTGCGATATCAGGTACGAACGCGCTGAGAAACGCGCAAAGGAATTCAATGTTCCCAATTCATTTCCGCATATCGACAAACTGCTTGCCGGTCCGCATTTCGACCTGATGATCACGCTTACCGACATGCAGGAGCATGAACATCTGAACAAGCAGGCACTTAACGACGGAAGAAATGTGTGGAGCGAAAAACCGATGGCAAATTCTTACAAAGCAGGAAGAGCGCTACTCGACCTTGCGAAAGAAAAGAAATTAAGGATATGGGGCGCGCCTGCAGTGGTGAACAGCCCGCAGTTCGCGTTCATGTCGAAGGCACTTCGTGAAGGCAAGATCGGAAAGATCGCTGCTGCGCACGCGCATTATGGGCATACAGGTCCTACATGGTCTGCATTCTTTTATGAAGAAGGGGGTGGAAGCCTTCCCGATCTCGGTGTTTATAACATTGCAACGCTTACAGGATTGCTGGGACCCGCAAAATCTGTTGTGGCGATGACAAGCATTGTTACCACAGAGAGAACAGTTGATAATAAAGGCAGGATCCCTGTAAAAGCTGAAGACAATGCTATGTTGCTGATGGATCATGGTTCAGGAATTATTTCCCATGTAATGTGTGGATTCAATTATTTCGATCCTTATGGCCACCAGGGGAAGGGACAGGAAAAACCAAGCATCCTGATCTACGGAAATGAAGGAAATATGTCGATGGTCGGTTACGACTGGGCTCCCTGGGGTGTTGACATGGTAACAAAGGATAATGAAAAATCAGAAAGATTTTTGCCGGATCCGGGAACATATGTGTGGCAGGAAGGAGCTTCTAAAATTTCAGAAGCGTTGTTAACAGGAACTGAACCACTGATCAATGCTGAACACGCTCTGCATGTACTTGAAGTAATTGAAGCGACAAGGGAATCACAGAAATCAGGAAAAAGAATCAATCTTCAGTCAAAATTCAAATGGCCAGTTGTATAAAGCAATATGACCGGACCAGTTGAATATTCTATTAAAAGGGCGCGTACCGCAACGCATCTGATGTTTTTATTGGGCGGAATAGCAGTATCAAGCTGGGCACCCATGGTTCCTCTTGCGAAACAGAGGACCGGGCTGAATGAAGCGGGTCTCGGATTGATACTGCTAACTATGGGAGGAGGCGCGATATTAGCGATGCCTTTTGTTGGTCCTCTCATCCAGCAAGCTGGCAGCAGGATGGTCATTCTCATCAGTGGAATAGTTCTTTCCCTGGTTTTACCACTCCTTACAATTACTTATACTCCTCTTTCGCTTGGCATCTCATTATTTGTTTTTGGCGCAGCGCTTGGCTGCCTTGACGTTGCCATGAATTCGCAGGCCGTAATTGTACAGGACCGGATGACAAAGCCGGTAATGTCGGCATTTCATGGTATGTTCAGTATAGGCGGATTATGTGGAGCAATGATCTTTGGCCTGTTCCTGATATCAGGATTCACTCCATTCATTTCTGCGTGTTTAATTTCTGCTGCATTGCTCATAGTAGTTACTACCAACTATAAATACTTTCTTGATCATCCTGAACAGGAAGGAGGTTCAAAGTCTTTTATTCTTAAGCTTCCCAAAGGGCCGGTTTTATTACTTGGTATTTTCTGCCTCATTGCATTCTTAACTGAAGGCGCATTACTGGACTGGAGTGCTTTGTTCCTCAGGGAAAACCGGGGCTTTTCTATTTCGATGGCAGGAGCCGGTTATGGTGTTTTTTCAGTAGCCATGGCACTGATGCGTTTTACGGGTGACGGACTCGTACACAGGTTTGGATCAGATAAAATTGTTTTCTGGGGGGCTGGCCTTGCTGCAATAGGATTGCTGATAGCTGTGTTTTCACCATGGCAGACTACTGTACTTGCAGGTTTTTTGCTGATTGGTATCGGTGCCGCCAATATTGTTCCTGTTTTATTCAGCGCTGCAGGAAAAGCTGATAAAAGTTCGCCTGAGCTTGGATTGGCAGCTGTTACTACCATGGGATACGCCGGGCAACTCGCAGGGCCGGCTGTGATAGGATTTGTAGCACACAGCACTTCTCTACCTATCGCATTAGGATTGATGGCCGCTCCTATGATGCTTGTAGCATTAACCTTCAGTTATGGCCAGCGTAAAGCATCTGCTGGTGTATAATGCCGGCTTCTTCAAATTGCCCGCCCACAGGCTTGAAACCAAAAGGAGTATAAAAATGCATTGCAGATAGTTGGGAATTCAGGTAAACTTTGCCTGGTATTGCCTGAATATCTTCAAGAACTGTTCTAACCAGTTGGGCTCCTACCCCTTTACCCCTGAATTCGGGAAGTACGGCAAACCTTTCGAGCTTAATGCCGTTTTCTGTTTTTCTCCACCTGGCTGCACCACATGGGACATTGTTGCAGATAGCCAGAAAATGAGAGGATACATCATCATGCTGGTATTCGAGTTCCGGCGGACAATGCTGTTCGTCCACAAAAACTTTTCTGCGGATACTGTATGCCTTTTCAAGTTCAGGATCCCCAAAATTTAATTTTATGACAACAACAGAATTATTCATTGAGGAGGCAAATTTAGCTATAAAAGCATGGCCCTTTGTTTGTATAAGAGATAATAAATATCTGCCATGATAGAAAAACATTCATTAAACGGTAGGGATGTATGGCTGGAAGTTCAGCAGCAACCTGCTCACAGGCAAAATCCCAATATCATTCCTACCGAATATTTCACGGCAAGGTATTATCTTGAAGAACCACAGGGTGCAGAAGGCAAAGATTTATTGAATGATGACGGGCAACCTAAATTATTTGAATCTCCGGTTGCGGCTTTAAATTATATTAATGAACATTTACTTCATTCCGGGATTAGGCGCTGACAAAAGGATATTCAGAAATATCAGGATCCCTGAAGGATGTCACGCCTTTTATCTCGATTGGATAAGCCCCCTGAAAAATGAATCACTTCAAAATTATTCATACAGGCTCGCCGAAAAAATTGATACAACTTCTCCATTTGTAGTTATAGGATTATCATTCGGCGGGATGCTTGCCGCTGAAATTGTCAACAGGTTTCCGAAAGGCAGAATGATCATATTGTCGAGCATTGCATCTTCGCAAAGTCTTCCTTTTTATTACAGGATAGCGGGGAAGATCCATATGCACAAACTGTTGCCCATATCCGTTTTAAAATCTGCTTCGCTGATGAAAAGATTATTTACCGCAGAAACAGCTGAACAGAAAGCTTACCTGAAAATGGTGATACGCGAAGTGGATTCTTCTTTTGTTCGTTGGGGCCTTAATGCAATTGTTCAATGGCGTGGAGGTGCGATAAACAATTCCTACATACATATTCACGGTTCAAAAGATGCAGTTTTACCGGTAAGATTTTGCAGACCGACACACATTATTAAAGGCGGAGGTCACCTGATGGTGCTTACCAGGGAAAGAGAGATCAGTGAAATAATAAATCAGTTTATCAATAATTATCCGCATCATACCTGATTCCGGCTTTGTCCCTTATTTCGTCCAGCACTTTCATCAACTCTAAAGTATTGTCCAGCGTCATTACAGGACTTTCGGTAAGTCCGGATCGGAGGCATTCACAAACATGTTTAACCTCATAATGATAACCCCAACCTGGTAAAGGATTGTTAAACGTTACGATTTGTTTTGATTCCATCTTCTCAGGGTAGAATTCGAGTGTGCTTTCCGGTGCATAGAAACGGTGAGTAAGCCGCAGCCTTCCTTTTGATCCACAGATGTCTGCTTCTGTAGGGAGATGCGCGGCAAAACTTGAAAACAATTGAGCCATCGAACCGTTTTTATATTTAAACAATACGGAACACTGTTCATCTACCCCGGATGGTGCCGGCGACATATGCGCATCTATTTCATCAGGTTTACCAAGCACACTCATCGCCATGAAAGCATTGTAAACACCGATATCAAGGATGGTTCCTCCTGCGAGCGCGGGATCAAATAGCCGCGCAGGTATCGGTGTTCGTGGCCTGAATCCAAAGTTGATGAGCACTGAACTTATACTTCCAAGATCGCCACTATCAACAACAGACTTCATTTTAATATAATGCGGTAAGAATTTAGTCCACATCGCTTCCATCAGAAACAATTTCTTTTCCCTTGCTTTATTCACCATATCCTGTGCCTGTAAGTGATTTACCGCAAAAGCTTTTTCACATAAAACAGCTTTGTTATTTTCCAGGCAGAGGAGTGTGTTTTTATGGTGGTGACTATGCGGTGTGGCAACATATATTATATCCACATTTTGATTGGAAGCAAGTGCTTCGTAACTGTCATGGACATATGTCAATGGAAATTCTTTTGCAAAAGCAAAAGCTTTATCTTTTGAACGGCTTCCTACTGCGACAAGTTCCGCGTCGTCTACCAACGCTATGTCAGCAGCTAACTTCCTCGCTATATTTCCGGCTCCGAGTATTCCCCATCTTATCATAGTGTAAATCTAAGGCAATACACAAAATGATTTTTCTAAATCACCACTTTGTTCACCCCCGGCCTTCGGTCACTCATGTATAACAATTTAAATACTTCTTCTTTTTTTTCCCGCCCTGTAACCTTTTCTTTTAACGCCTCGTCACATGACACAATACTAAGTATCAAGTCATGAGAAATATTACACTATTACTGGCCTTATCGATCCTCACAGGATATAACAGCTTCGGGCAGGACAGCACAGCTAAGTTAGGTACAACTGCTACCGACACCATATTACCTTTTCAAAGCCAGCAACTTAAAGAAGTAAAAGTTGTTGCGAAGAAAAAACTCGTTGAACAGAAAATTGACAAAATGGTAATAAACGTGGATGCGGCCATAACCAATGCGGGCACCACTGCCATGGATGTACTTGAAAAATCACCGGGCATACAGGTGGATAAGGATGGTAATATCAGCCTGAAAGGAAAACAGGGAGTGATGGTGATGCTCGATGGACGCCCCACCTATCTCTCAGGAACTGAGCTCGCCAATCTCCTCAGGGGAATGGAATCTTCCCAGATCGAACAGATTGAAATAATGACCAACCCACCGGCAAAATATGATGCTGCGGGCAATTCCGGGGTCATCAATATAAAAACAAAAAAGAACAAGCTTAAAGGATTTAACGGAAGTGCAACTGCTACTATTGCCCAGGGCAAGTATAGTAAAATGAATGAAAACGTTTCTCTTAATTACAGGAACAATAAGGTTAACCTGTTTGGTAACCTTAGCCATGGCCGTTATAATAATTACAACCAGCTCGACATTTACCGCAGGTATAAAAATGAAGATGAAACAACACGCGCCATTTTTGAGCAGGTTTCATATAACCGCAATACGTGGAACAACCATAATGTGAAGATCGGGATGGATTACTATCTCACTAAGAAAACAACACTGGGCATTGTTGCTACCGGATTTACAAATCCGTCAACTGAAAACGGAAGCAATCAAAGTTTTCTGAAAAATCCTTCTTCAGTAACGGATTCAATTGTCGAATCACAATCAAACACTAACCAGAGATGGAGCAGTGGTGCTGTAAACCTGAATATGCGTCATGCTTATGACTCAACAGGCCGGGAGCTAACAGCTGATGTGGACTTCGTAAAATATGATGTTACCAATAATCAAAGCTTCACCAATACTTCATTCACTCCAACAATGGTTAAGCAGTTCGAGGATGAACTTCTTGGCGACATACCTATGAAGATCAGCATCTATTCAGCCAAGATGGATTACATACAGCCATTGAAGAAAGATGGAAAAATTGAATTGGGATGGAAATCAAGTTATGTTGAAAACGATAGCCGGGCTAATTATTATAATGTGATAGAAGAAGAATCTCATCCCGACTATAGTAAAACAAATTATTTCAGGTATAAGGAGAATATCAATGCTGCATACATCAACTTTAATAAAAAGCTTTCAAAGAAATTTGAAATGCAGACAGGTTTAAGATTCGAAAACACTAATTACTCAGGTCTGCAATGGGGAAATCCTACACAAAATGATTCATCATTCAGCAAATCGTACAATGGATTGTTCCCCACCATTTACTTTAAATATTCTGCCGACAAGAACAACCAGTTTGGCCTGTCTATGGGAAGACGCATTGAAAGACCAAGATATGAAGACCTCAACCCATTCATGTTCTTCATCGACAAATACACCTATGGCCGCGGTAATCCTTATCTCAAACCACAATACACAAACAATATTGAATTATCGCACACATTCAAAGGATTTCTGACCACTACAGTTAATTATGGCGAAACAACGAATATGTTCTCTGAAATATTCGACCAGGAAGGTTCTTATGCTACTACAGTAACCCAGGGCAACATCGGAAAACGTAAAAACTATGGTGTTGCGATGAGCGCGCAGATCCCGGTTGCAAAATGGCTTAACTCAAATGTTTATGCAAACTATAATTACGACAAGCTGAATGGCAAACTTACAGGAGAAGACTTTGCAGTAGAAGCAGGCAATTTAACTGTAAACCTTAATAACCAGCTTACATTCAAAAAAGGCTGGAGCGCAGAATTAAGCGGTTGGTACAGAACTAAAGGAATCTGGGGACAGATACAAACATACCCGATGGGTGCTCTTACTGCAGGTATATCAAAACAGGTTTTAAAAACAAAAGGTTCTGTAAAGATGTCGGTTCGCGATATTTTCCATACTCAACCAGCTGAAGGTGACATCAACTTCAAGTCAACCGAGGCACACTTCAAATCTAATTGGGATTCAAGACAGGTAAGCTTGACTTTCACCTACCGTTTCGGAAAACAATTTAAGGTTGAAGGTCCGCAAAGACGTGAAAGAACTCCTGAAGAACAGAACAGGGTAAAGGGTGGCAATAACTGATAAACTCTTTAATCCGTATCAGCATCAGTCGTTTTTTGTTAAGGTGTTCGGGGCAGGTTCATTGGCCCCGAACACTTTTTTATTTTGGAGAAAGCATTTCATTCAACTCTTCGAGTATAGGAACCTGGCCGGGAATCAATTTTTCTTTTGCGGCTTCATAGTTGAACCACCCTCCTTTATCCACTTCAGGAATTTCAATGAACTTACCAGAACGTGGCGGCCATTCAAATGGAAAAGTATTTGAACGGATGATGGTGTGATCGATATCCCCTTCACAAGCCCATGTACACACTATCTTTCCCGATTTTTGTTTCACCGGTTTCAGTTCGATGAATTTTCCTTTGACGGCAATCCCTGTTTCTTCTTCAAATTCCCGCTGCGCTGCTTTTAGCGGCTCCTCTCCTTCTTCAAATTCTCCTTTGGGAACTGACCAGGCACCAATGTCCTTGTTCTTCCAGAATGGTCCTCCGGGATGAACAAGAAAATATTCCGTTCCTGTTAAGGTTCGGCGAAACAATAATAATCCGGCGCTCTTCGGCATTAAATCAAAATACGATAAATTACCTGTTAATCCCTCTAAAAACAGAGCCTATGCCCAATAACGACAGCCTGCCTTTTTATGCTAAATTCAGCTTCAACCTCCTGACCATTGTTTTATTAGGCCTCATCATTTTTCTCGGACAGGACATATTCATGCCGATTTGTTTTGCAATTGTACTTGCATTTTTATTATTGCCCATTAATAAATGGCTCGTAAGGATCGGGATACCGCAAGTACCTGCCATGATCATTTCCATTATGGTGGCAGTAACGCTTATCGTTGTTATTATTTATTTTTTATCCAACCAGATCGGACAATTCACAGAAGACCTTCCCAGGATAAGGCGTAACCTCGACAAGCATATCAATACCGTTCAGCAATGGATCCGCCAGAATTTCAATATCAGCAGGAAAGAACAGGCACAAGCTGTTCAAAGTGCATCGGAGGACCTTAAAACAACAGGACCAGGAATGTTAGGCTCTACCTTTTTAACTGCAGCATCATTGCTGATACTTGCAGTTCTTTTACCAATATATACATTCCTGATATTGTATTACCGCGAACTGATCAGGAAATTCTTCATCAGCATTTTTGCCGACAGGCACCGTTCGAGTGTTGAAGAAGTGTTACGCGAGTCAAGGATCATTATTCAGAGTTACATGGTGGGTTTGCTGATTGAAATGGCTATTGTGGCTGCGTTGAATGCCACAGGATTTTTTATTATCGGTATCGAGTACGCCATATTCCTCGCAGTTCTTGCCGCCATCCTGAATATGATACCCTATGTAGGAATGCTGATCGCCGGAATAGTATGTATGCTGATCACACTCGCGAACTCCAACAACATTGCAGACATACTTTGGGTGGCCGCAGTACTTACCATCGTACAGTTTATCGACAACAACATTCTGATGCCTTACGTTGTAAGTTCAAAAGTAAAGATCAATGCGCTGGTAAGTATTGTCGGTGTGCTGATAGGCGGAGCACTTGCGGGTGTTTCGGGAATGTTCTTATCCATTCCAGGCATTGCCATTATGAAAGCCATATTTGACAGGGTCGATGGATTGCAACCATGGGGTATGATCCTGGGCGACGACAAAACAATAAAGCCAAAGATCACGCAACGCCTGCGGCGTAAACCGCAAAAATAATTTTTATCTTTTTACCCTTTTCTCCAGTTCAACAACAGGAAGCCTGATCTGTTTGCCAACCTGTTTTCCGTCACGATAAGTGACCACTTTAACTTCAAGTGCATCTTTCGGAATAATCAATGGATTTGAATATTTCGGATAAAAATTATCAGGGATCGATCCGTCGAATGAATAATAAATGTCAAGCCCTTCAATTTCAGTATCCATCTGTAATTTGATTCCAGTGCCCTCAACTGTAGTTTTGAAAATAGGATCGAACATGCTTCTCGAATATCTTATGTGTGCTTCATCCATTCTTTCAAATTCTTTTTCAACCCTGCCCACAAAATTTTTCCAGTTCCTGCCATCTTTCGGCGACCACACAGCTTCAGCCACTGCAAGTGCACGGGGCCATACCATATATTGAACGGCACGCATGTTCTGCAATTGTTCCGTCCACAAATTACCCTGCCCTCCAAGCACCATTTTTGGGTCCACTCCCTCAGGAACAGGTTCAAATTTGTAAGAGTCACGGAGGCGAACCATCTCATAAGTTGGCGGTTCTGCTAAGGGATCCCCCTGGTACAGGTCATAGTAAGCATGGTTGTATGGACTCATTACCACCTTGTGTCCTTCTTTCGCAGCACGTATTCCCCCCTTCATGCCGCGCCAGCTCATTACCGTAGCATCTGCAGGCAATCCTCCATCTATAATTTCATCCCAGCCGATCAGTTTTTTACCTTTCGATTTCAATATTTTTTCAACTCTCTTCACATAATAACTTTGAACCTCATGCATGTCCTTCAGGTTCTCACGCGCCATCAGGGATTTTATCTGCGGATTATTGCGCCAGAAATCTTTCGGGCATTCATCTCCTCCCATATGAATATATTCCGACGGGAAAAGCTCCGCTACTTCCGTGAACACCTTATCTAATAAAGTATATACTTTTTCATTGGCAGGACAAAGTGTGTTATCGAGCAAAGCTGTAAAGCCTTTGGAGTGCCAGTTTATTATTTTGTCGCCCACACTCACATAATAAATGCTGTCTGTAGTGCACGACAGTTCGGGATATGACGCAACGGTAGCAAGACTATGACCTGGTCCTTCAATTTCAGGAACGATGGTCATAAACCGGTCGGCGGCATATTTTACTAACTCACGTATATCATCATGCGTATAAAATCCTCCGTAAGTTTTTGGTTCACTTTCTGCAGGTTTTGGTGTATTGCCCCATTTGCCTACACGTTCTGGCCGCCAGGCCCCTACTTCGGTTAATTTTGGCAACGATTTGATCTCTATTCTCCATCCCTGGTCATCGGTAAGATGAAAATGCAGCACATTTATCTTATACTTTACCATGTTATCAATGTAATCCTTCACCTCTTCCTTTGTGAAAAAATGCCGGGCCACATCAAGCATTGTACCGCGCCATCCGAAACGGGGATAATCATTGATAGTTACTGAAGGAACGATCCACTCCATATTTTTTACTTCTTTGGAGCTCTCAATCTGTTTGGGCAATAATTGCAAAAGAGTCTGAATGCCGTAAAATAATCCTGCTGCAGAATCCGCAGTGATCGTGATTGCAGCAGGTGTTACTACAAGGTCATATGCTTCCTTGTTAACAGCAGGCCTGCCTGATAATTTAAGTTGTATGGATCCGTTTGCAAACGATGAAACGGTATTGACTTTCAATGAAAAACCAGTTGCGGGAGACAACTCATCTGACAGATATTTTCCTAGTCCCTGTAGTAATGAAGAAGATAATTCAATGGGTGTTCCACTGGTAATTTTGAAATTTCCGCTGCCTTCGTTTACGGATACGGGTTGCGGTATGATGGATATTGATTGTTGATTTTGTGCCAATGAAAAAATGCATGTAACAATCAATCCGGTCATCAACAGGTACCTTAACATTTTCAAAAGATTTTTGATTACGACGAATGTACGGACTATATTGCTTTATGACTAATTCGCTTGTGCTTGCAGACTTTATCGTCTTCATTTTCTATTTTATTATAGTAGCATTTTACGGATACTGGATCTACAACAGAAAGAAAAAAATCACAACAGATACAAAGGATTTCTTTCTCGCAGAAGGGTCACTGACATGGTGGGCCATCGGTGCCTCGCTGATCGCTTCAAATATTTCGGCTGAACAATTTGTAGGCATGAGCGGCGACGGATTTTTTATAGGTATCGGGATAGCAGTTTATGAATGGCTCGCTGCAATATCGCTCGTAATTATTGCAGTTTGGTTCATTCCTGTATACCTGAAGAATAAAATATACACCATGCCGCAGTTTCTGAAAATGCGATACAATGAAACAGTGGCATTAATCATGGCGATCATCTGGTTGTTCCTTTATGTATTTGTAAATCTTACATCCATTTTATATCTCGGATCAGTTGCTATAAATGGTCTCGCCGGCGGAGAATACCTTCACGAGATCATGATCGGGCTGGCAATATTTGCATTGATCATAACTCTTGGCGGAATGAAAGTGATCGGATACACTGATGTAATCCAGGTGGCAGTACTTATTATCGGGGGTATTGCAACCACTTATCTTGCGCTTAGCATTGTTGGTGAAAAGCTC
>Ga0207701_10000665_pt1 | contig 35869 bp, 31 predicted proteins | sample KBSSwiSSwithPhiX_FD_184294 | JGI IMG/M metagenome (GOLD analysis project Ga0207701, IMG submission 184294) | Switchgrass rhizosphere bulk soil microbial communities from Kellogg Biological Station, Michigan, USA, with PhiX - S5 (SPAdes) (version 2) | ecosystem: Environmental > Terrestrial >... | reverse complement strand
GCTCGTGTCTCATCTTTGGTCATGCGCGCCAGCAGCCCTTCCCCAAAGCTGCGGCTCAGATTAATCGCGGATTCGCCCCACCATGGATTATCGCCAAGCGCGACTAGTGCTCGTTCGGCCGCAGCCGGATCGCGTTCGGCCAGCGCGCAATCGAACCAGCTACTTGCGGCCCTGGCAATGGCGCCCGGTCCTTGCGCGAGGATTGCATCAATCGTCTGCCGCAGCGGCCGAGTGTCCGCTTTCCAGAAGAAGTAAAATTCTGCTCGATTCGCCCGTGTTTCGACGTTGTCGGGCACGATCGCTAACGCCCGATTCAGCGCCGCGATTGCCTCGGCAAAGCGCCCTAATGTTTGGTAACTGAGCGAGATCTGTTGCAGAGTATTAAGGTTGCGCGGGTCCAGCTCCACCGCGCGCTCCAGATTCTGCAGACCTTCCTCCTGCTGGCCGCGCAGCAGCAGAATGTAGCCGGTGAGTTCGAAAAGACGCGGATCATTGGGTAACGCTCGCCGCGCAATCTCCAATTCGGCGAGGACGCCGTCATAGTCGCGCAGCCCGTAGTAGAGATATTGTGCGCGCGCCAAATGCGTTTCGGCAGCATCCGGCCGCAGCCGTGTCGCGGCTTGCAGAGCAGCTTCAGCCAGCGCAAGCCGGGTGGGAGTATGATCCAACCCCGATACCGCATAAAGATCTTCGTGGGCACCGGCGAGTTGGCAGTAAGCGTCGAAAAATGAGGGATCGCGCTTCACCGCCTCATCCAGAAGTTCAATTGCCTTCCGCCGGTCTTGATCCTGCGTCGGGGTGAAATTTGCCGTCAGGAGAAGTGACTTCGCCCGGCTGTAAAGATCGAAAGCCGCCAGATCTGTGGTGGGCGACTGCTCAATGGCTTTCTTCTCGTTAGGCGAGAGCTTCGCCTGCAACTGCTCGGCAATCGCTTTGGCGATTTCGCTTTGGATGGCGAAGACATCGGCCAGATCGCGATCGTAGGTTAGGGCCCACAGATGCGCGTCGGTGCGGGCATCGATCAACTGCGCGTTGACGCGCACGCGATTGCCCGAGCGCTGAACGCTTCCTTCTACCACATTCGCGACTCCCAGTTGCTGCGCGATCTCGCGCAGATTGCGTGCAACGCCGCTCTTATACTGCAAAACGGAGGTGCGGCTGATGACTTTTAAATCCGCAATCTTTGTCAAGTAGGTGAGGATTTCGTCCTGCACCCCATCGGTGAAGTAGGCATTCTCTTTGTCTTCGCTCAGGTTCTCGAACGGAAGGACCGCGATACTTTTTTCACCGATCGCCATGGCCGAGTGCGTCGGTCTCCGCAGAAGAAAGACGAAGGCAGCAATAATGGCGGCAAGCGCCAGCAGCGCGATGGCCACTTCCGCCCAGCGCACGCGGGTCCGGCGTTTCTGGACGGTCTCGAATTTGCGCGGCAGCTTTGCATTGCCGAACTGAGCGTCATAGAGGTTCACGACCGAGACGCGCACGCGATGTTTCGCTTCGAATGCGCCGAGATCGTGCAGAAACGGTCGCCACTTCTCGTATTCTTCGAGATCTTCGGCGACATGCTTGGAAAGGAGGATGTGCCCTGCGTCGCCACAATCCATCACCCGTTTTGCCATGTTGATTCCAGCGCCCGCGAGATTGGCCCTTTCATTTACATCGACCACCTCGCTAACTGGTCCGCTGTGGATTCCCATCCGAAGTTGCAGGCGGGGATGTTCCTTGAGCGCGCCGCTGATCTCCACCGCGCATTGCGCAGGCGCTTCCGGGTTGCTGTAAAAGACCAGCACCATCCCATCGCCAGTTGGGATCCTAATCAAACGATTCGCGGCTTCGGCTCGTTGAAACTCTTCGGAGGCGCGGACAATCCGGTTCAGTTCCTCCACCGCCGCATGCTGGTCGTTAATCGAAAGCTTCGAGTAGCCAACGATGTCGATGAACAAGACATGGGCGATTTCAAGCTCGATCTCTTTCGTAACTTCGACGGCCATTTGGATTCACATGGAAATGCCCGACACGACGATACTCTCAAGTAGGCTGCCCAGAGTCGAGAGGAAAGCGCCTCCTCCATGCGCTGGCATATTCGCCTTTCAACGGCCCAGGTGGCCCGGGTTCCCGCCGCGTTAATAATAGTCGCTTAGTCGCGACCTTCGCGCTTATTCGAACTGGCGAAATTTCTACGGTCTGTTCTACGGTGGAGCGAAATTTGCTGCAAAACGATACAATGCTACGAAAAGCCGTGAGAACGCCTAATGGCCGAATTACCTAGCGTCAGCAATGCGTTGCAACACAGCGAAAACGTGCGCAACTCGTTAGGCTTGAATTACAAATCAGCTGCTCTAACAGCTGAGCTATGCCGGCAAAAATGCCGCGCATATTGATGCACGCCACCGTTTGAAACAAGTTGCCGATCTTACAAACGTGAGCGCGTCGTGACTGACAGTGGTTCGGCCGTTTCCAGGTTCTTGATCACGGTGCTGAGATAAACTGACTTCGGATAAATCGCCTTGTACTTCGTGATTTCCGCGCGGTTCAGCACTTTAAATCCGTACCGTTCGAACATTTTCTCACCACGCCGGCTTTCGAATGTAATGATCTGGCCGTAAACGCGTTTTTCGCCGGAGCGATAGAGATAACTCAAATACGCGCTCATGAGGGCACGCGTCGTCGAAACCTTCCGGGCGTCTGGCAGCAGGTTGATATGAAAATGCGGTGTGCGTCGCGGCGCCGCTGGCACTTCACGCCATCCGTGCACCAGGATCCACCGAACAAAACGGCGCGAGCGTTCGTTGTAACGGAAATAACGCGTCAGCGCGCGGAAAAATAGCCAGACATTTTGATAAAGCGCATAAAGCTGGTTTTGCAGAGGCTTACGTGAGCCCAGAAGATAACCGCGAATTTCGCCATCAACCTCCAGAAGAAAACACGATCCCGGTTCGTGATCGGTGTAATAGGTCGTGAGGAAATCGGCAAACAATTCTCGATCCTCGTACACCGGGTCAATCGGATCGCCGAGAAATCCGGTATCGCAGCAGAGCTTTCTTACCGCTTCGCGGTCAGATCTGCGATAGCCACGAATAAGGAACGGCTTGTGGTCCTCGTTCACCATCTAAAATCGGCGGTAGTTTGCGCGAACCTCGCGATAAATGCAAAACAGTTCCTCAAATACGCTGGCCCAGCTGTAGAGCCTTTCCGTTGTCCCCGCCGCAGTCTTTCCCAGCGTTGATAATTTCTTAGCGCTGAAGTCTTCGATCGCATCGGCCAGCGCTTCCGGGCTGTTTTCCTGCGCCCATGACGTTTGGTCGTGACAAATGATCTGATCCATGTAGCTCCCGCGAATTCCTACCACGGGCGTGCCGCAGGCCTGACTTTCCAGCGCCACAAGTCCAAACGTTTCCTGGACGCCGGGATGAACAAAGACATCCGCAGCTCGATAGTAACGGGCGAGCTCGATTGAGTCGGCGCAGTAGGAAATCGATGAGATGTTTCCGATACGGCGTTGCAGCTTTTGTAGTTTGCCGCGCTGCGGGCCATCGCCAATGACCAGGAGGTGAAACTTGTTATGCCCCCGCTGGCTCAGAACCTCAAAAGCTTGAAACAATGTTTGTGTGTTTTTTTCGCTGGTTAATCGCCCGGCATAAAGAAGTAATGCCTGCCCTCTGCCAACGTGTAGCGACTGACGGGTCGCGGCCTTATCATCAGGCACAGGCTTGAAAACGCCTGTGTTCACCCCGAGCCGCACGGGGCGCACATTACGGACACCCCATTTGGAAAGGAGCTCACCTAGCGTTTCGGACGGCACCAGCGTCGCTTGAAAGTGATTGTACAATTTGCGCACATAAGCACGCGTCAATTTCATGGCTCGTTGCGTGCCACGTTTGCCAAGAAATTTCGTGCTCCCGCGCAAATACGCTTCCGGGAAATGGGAGTGATAAAAACCAACCACCGGCACTCTCAGCGCCCGACCGGCAGCAATTGCCTTCCATCCGATCTGATACGGATCGCTTGATTCGATCAGATCCGGACGTTCGCGCTCCAGGATTTCTTCGATTGCGCGGAGATTCAGCAGCGCGCGATATCGCGAGCTCCTCGACACCAATGGTGAGCGAATCGAATAAACTCGTGACCGCGCATTTGTTGTGACTTCGTTTTTCGGGCCAGGCACAATGAGAACGTGTGTATCATCAGGCGAACGGTCGCCGATGTACGCAATTTTCTCATGCACGTACCGTTTTACTCCCCCGCTACGTGGAGAATAGAACTGAGTCAGGTCGCAGATTTTCACGGTCTTGTCATGCTGAGCGAAGCAGAAGCATCTCTAATTGCCCGCTGGTCCTGAAGCGAGAAAGAGATTTCTCGATTCCGCCCGGAATGATAAGAACAAGGCTTCGATTGCGCGACGTGCAATCAAGAGGGCGATTCCAGCTCGCTCAGGTATTTTTCCGCGTCCATAGCGGCCGCACAGCCTGAACCAGCCGCCGTCACGGCCTGTTTGTAAATGCGATCAGCGACGTCGCCTGCCACAAACACGCCGGGGTGTCTGCTCTCGACGAGGTTCTTCGTAATTAAATACCCGTCCCCATCCATTTCGAGTTTGCCTCGATAGGCCCTGGTATTGGGATCGTGACCAATTGCCACAAAAACACACGACACGGCTAATTCCTGCTCTTCATTCGTCTTCAGGTTTCGCAAGCGCACGGCGCGCATTTCGCCTTTTTCGTCGGGAATGTATTCGGTAACGACAGCGTCCCAGAGCGGTTCGATCTTCTTGTTCGCAAATACGCGGTCCTGCATGATTTTGGAGGCCCTCATCTTATCGCGTCGATGAATCAAATAGACCTTTGAAGCGAAGCGGGTAAGAAACAATGATTCCTCCGCCGCGGAATCGCCTCCACCGACGACGCAGACGGGCACGTTTTTGTAAAACGCGCCGTCACAGGTGGCGCATGAAGTCAGTCCGTGACCGATTAGTTTCTGTTCGTTCTCGAGTCCCAGATATCGCGCCGAGGCCCCGCTGGCGATGATAACCGCTTCCGTGTCCAACCATTCATCATCGGCCTTGATCCGAACATGCCGATTGCTGGCATCGAAGTCGGTCGCCTCAGCGTATGAAAATCGAGCGCCAAATTTCTCCGCCTGTTTGTGCATGTTCAGGACGAGCTGAGGTCCGTCGATTCCGTCCGGGAAACCGGGATAGTTCTCAACGAGCGTTGTAGTCGAGAGCTGTCCGCCCGGATGGCGACCTTCCAGCACCAACGGGCTCAGGTTCGCTCGGGCTGCGTAAATGGCAGCCGTCAACCCCGCGCAGCCGCTTCCAATAATGATCAGTCTTTCCATCTATTAAAACTTAGCACATAGCGCAAGTTGTTGCCGCGGGGAGGGCGCTGTCATCAATGCCTGGGTAAGCCATTGCGGCGAAGCCACATGACACGCCAGATGCGTGGAGGCACTGCCGGCTACGCCGTCACGTTTACGTCAATTTCATGCAAGCCCGCGACACCGGAAAATGGGCCTCTCTTGTCTTCCCATTCCTGCACTCCTCCTTCGCCGTCGGTGGCCCGGACGACTAACATGTAATCACCTGCTGCGTCTGGCACCCATTCGGTTTTCCAGAGCGACCACGCCAGATTGCCGCCGGAATAATAGATCTCGGCGTCCCGCCAGGATTGGCCGCCGTCACTGCTGAATTCGACGCGCGAGATACCGCGGTCGCCACCGTAGGCAATCCCCTTCACTCCAATCGGCCCGTTCAATTTGCCTAACGAGAAAGATGACCAAGCGTCCGGCACGTCGATTCGCGATCTCGTCGGTGTGATGAAATCGGGGCCCCAGCCTTGTGCCTCGTAAAATCCTTTTGCATTCGCGTCGGTCACTTCGATTCGGGTGAGCCATTTCACATGTTTTTCTCCGAAGTAACCCGGGACGATGAGACGCAAAGGGTAACCGTGCCGATCCGGCAACTCGGCGCTGTTCATTTCGTAAGCAAGCAACGTGGTAGGTTTCAGCGCCTTCTCGAGCGGAATCGTATCGGTGTAATTATCGACCCCATGAAAGCGCACGCGCGCAGCGCCCGACAGCGGAATCGCCCGGTCCAGAACATCCCGCAACGGAAAACCTTTCCACACAGCGTTGCTGATCAGGCCCGCATCCAAACCGTTGCTAATGCACATCAGCGTCGTTTCCTGCTGCTTCGTTTCGAATCCCAATAGATCGTCGAATCGCCACGTGGCGGCGTTCTTCACGAGACCACCTACTTCAAGGTGCCAAAGATCGACGTCCACTCGGGGATCGACTACATTCTTTGTCACACAATAAAACAATTCGTTAGGCGTGATCGGCTGAACGATGCGGCCTTTGTACTGCGTGCCATCATAGCTAAACGTGGCAGCGCTATAAAGCTTGCGAGCCAACGCGATCCCGCCGCCCGTGACTGCAGCTCCGATCGCCCCCAGCACAAAAGCACGCCGGCCGATTGCGGGACTGAATTCGTAGTCGCGGTTTCCGATTTTTCCTTGTGCAAGAAATCGAAAGCCAAGCACCAACGTGCGCTCGAACGCAAAAACGCACAGCGCGAAGCCGACTAGCGTGACCAGACGTGCAGCCCCGGTGGGCAACCCAATGTAACTGGTCCCCAGAACCGGCCAAAGCGCGATTGCAAACACGATGATCGGCAACAAAACGAAAATCGCAGTGGTCCAGAGTGCTGAAGCGCGCACAGAACTGCGCCGCAAGAACAATCCCAGGATCGCTCCGCCAATCGCACCAACGACGAGTTGACCGGCGATCGTTGAGCCAACGCCGAGTTGCTTGAGATGATTGTACCCCCCGACCTTGCCCATTAGGGAAAGAAACGGACCGGGTGGGATGAAAACCGAAAGGCGATCGCCGATGATCACGAGTGGTGTAGCCACGCCGAGCACAGCGAGCAATAACATCGCTGTTGTCATCACGATTCCGGCGAGCAATCCGGCAATGAGCCCAGCGAAAATTGTCTTCGTTCTACTCACTCACCGCGAATATGAATTGTAGAGGCGCTTGCGCCAAGGACCTGGATCATTAATCGGCGGTCGCCGCAGCGACCCCTGCCACAACTGCCGGATGGCTTTTTGCAGTCGAAAGAATTTTCCGCACGCGCTCCACTACCATCGCGGAAGTAACCTGCTTCATGCAGGCGTGATCAAATGGGCATTGGCTCAAGCGCCGGTAATTGCATGGCGAACACGGTAAATCCACGCGCACGACCGATTCCGGTCGCTCGTAAGGGCCGATATGAACTGGGTTGGTCGGGCCAAAAACACTGACCATCGGTTTGCCAAGCGATGCGGCAACATGCATCGAGCCGGAATCGTTGGTGACAGCGACCTCAGCCCGTCGAATCAGCGCCGCCAAATCTGCAGGCGTTGTCTTTCCCGAAAGATCGCATGTCCCAGGCGCTGCAGCGGCGATTTGTCGGCATCGCTGTTGATCTCGCGTGGTGCCCGCCAAAGCGACGGCAAATCCATCCTGAAGAAATTGCCGCGCAACACCAGCGAATCCTTCAATGGTCCAATGCTTCGTCTCCCAAATTGTACCAGGCACAAGGACGACAAGCGGTTTAGACGCCGGCACGCCGTGTTCCGCCAGTAATCGATTCACCTTGTTGGTAGCCTGTGGTGAAAGGTGAATAGTGAGATCGGGCGGATTATCATCGAGGCCAAGCAACGGCGCGACCCAAAGGTAACGATCGATCGCGTGAACATCGAGCGTCGGAATTGGAATGCGGTGGGTGTAAGCTATCCACGAACCTTCGCGCGCCCCACGCCAGCCATGGCTAGGGATGTTCTTGAGGTCGTGCTCAGCAGAAACGGTCAGACCGCGCTTGACGGGTCGATCAAATCCGATGCGCACCCACGCGCCGCTGATGAGAGCAAAAAAAGCCGAACGCACCTGGCCATGCATGTCGATGATCAACTCGTATTTCGCGCTCCGAATTTGTTTGAGTAGATCGAAAAACGACACGAACGCGCGCCATCGACGGCCGCGCTTTGAGAAATCGCGACGCGCAAAAAGAACGACATTGGAGAGCGCAGGATGGTAGCGGACGACTTCCGCGTTTTCCGGCGTGATCAGCCAGTCGATCCGCGCTCGCGGATACCGCGCACGCAGTTTCACCAGCACCGGCAGTGTGTGCACCACATCGCCCAGCGCGGAAGGCTTAATCAGCAGGATCCGCGAGAATTCGACTGATCGGAGCGCTAACGCGTCGGGATTTTTTGGGGGTTCAATCTGACCTTTCACAAACGACTTCACCAACGCTCAACGCTCAACGCCGAACGTCAAATTCAGATGGGCGTTTGGCGTTTCTTTCGGCTTTCAGGATGATTCCAGGCAAGCAGATCAGGCGGCTTGTTTTTCGCCTGACAGCGCGCCGCGGAGTTTTTTTATCCACGCGGAAAATCGATGCCGATTTTGCTCCCGCCGCACCACCGCCTCGCTCGTGACCCAGTTGAACTGAATGACGCGACGTGGACCAGAGAATGGCTTGTGCCCATGCCATGAGTTATTGCTGCGCCGAAACGCCAGCAACGTGCCTTCGGTCGGCGGCACTTCCAGAAGGACATCTTCCAGATTCGTCCCGGATCGCAACAATCGAAGCTGGCCACCGGATGATTCCCAAGCCGAATTCATGTAAAGAAGGATTGTGATGATTTTGGTCTCAGAATCGGTGTGGATCTTGCCATCTTTCTCACTGCAACGTCCGCGCACGGTAATCATGTCGGGGCGATTGGTCAGATCGAGGTTGAATTTTTCTTCAAACGCCTTGCGAAACTCTTCGCTCCGCATCTCCTCGATCAGCTTCGCAAATCCCGGGCCATAAGTCACCTCTCGCAGCGGAAAGCTACCCGCCCGGCCAACCTCGGGGTAATCCTGATCGATCGCGGGGCGCGCCTCAACCTTTACGAACTCTGGAACGACTAGAAACTCAAACGGTTCGCGGGTCAGCGGCGTGGTGCGAAATCTCTCAAGATCGAGCATCGAAAGCATTGTGGGACGCTACACAAAAACTCCGGAACTTCTAGATTCAATCGACTATCCGACGGCGACGCGTAGCAATGTCGCAACGATGCGGGAACCGGCGACAAATGTGCCGCGCAATGTGCCGGACACCTTGGATTCGCCACCGGCACGCCGGCGATGGTTTACAGGGACTTCGAGAACACGCAGCCCATCTCGCGCAGCTTTCATCTGCATCTCCAGATTCCAGCCGTAGGTCTGCTCGCGCATGTCGAGTTGTTCGAGCGCATCACGGCGAATGCCGCGAAATGGCGACATGTCCGTGTAACGAACCCCATAGAGCATTCGCAAAATCAATCCAGCGAGTCGGCCGGCAAAGATTTGCTGGAGATTCATACTGCCGGGTTCGCGTTGTCCGCGCGTGCGCGAGCCGATCACAAAATCGTGCGTTCCGCGCGCTATGGGATCAACAAGTTGATTCATAAAAGCGGGAACGTCGCTGCCGTCGCCATCGAGAAAAACCACAGTGTCACATTCAGGCGAAAGCGCACGAACGCCGGCGGCGCAAGCGCGTCCGTATCCACGCGGCGCAGTCACCACGCGCGCGCCTGCTTCATGCGCGCGCTCAGCAGTTCGATCGGTGCTGCCGTTATCAACGACGATCACCTCGTTAGGCAAACCGGTCGCGAGACATTCCCGCACGACTCCGGCAATCGGTTCCTCCTCATCGAGCGCGGGGATGATGACCGAGATGCTGCTCATCGCAAAACCAGCGAGGCACTGGTGAAAATCGTGGTGGCGATGTTCATCGCCCTACGTGATGAACAATCCCTTTGTTCTTCAAAATTTCGCTGGCTTCGCTGAAGTAATCGCGAATGTCTGATTGCTCACGGATCCAAGCGATATAGCGACCGATTCCTTCGTTGAGATCGACACTGGGTTTGTAGCCGGCCGAAAGAGCGAGCGTGGTATCGCTAATGAGATGGCGCATTTCTCCGGGGCGAAACTCGCCGTTAATCTCAGGCGCGAAGTCGATCTTCAAAACGTCCGAGAGTTGTTCGGCGATCTCGCGGATCGGCGTACCGCGGCCGCTGCCAATATTTACTGCCAGTCCGTCGAGTTTGTTTGTTTCCGCGGCAAGCAAATTTGCCCGGGCGATGTCTTCCACAAATGAGAAGTCGCGCGTCTGCTCCCCGTCTTCGTAAAGCACAGGAGGTAAATTGTTCAGTAAACGCGTGCAAAAAATCGCGATCACACCGGTGTAGGGATTAAAGATCGATTGGCGCGGGCCGTATGTGCACGAGTAACGGAGCGCGACCGTAGGAATACCGAGCTGTTTTCCCCATAGGAGAACCAGCCGCTCTTGATCAACTTTTGTCAGGCCATAAACGGTTTCTCCACCGACCGGCGCATTTTCCGGAGTCGGAACGCTCGCTGTGGCCGCGCCGCAAAGTGGGCAGTGCGCCTGCCAATCGCCTTTGCGCAATTGCTCCACCGGGCGAACCGCCGGAAAAACCAATCCATGTTCCGGACACTCGCCGGCCCCTTCGCTGTAAACAGCCTGGGAGCTAGCAACGACGACCTTCCTAACCGGCAGGGCTTTCTCGCGGATCACTTCAAGCATTTGCGCAGTACCAAGCGAATTCACATGCACAAATTTTGTGATCTCAGGCATGTAACCCCCGTAGGCAGCCTGGTGAAAAACGACATCGATCTTGTCGAGCGCGGCGGCGATCGTGTCGCGATCACGCAAATCGCCGTGAACGAATTCCGCCTTCTTGTTGATCCACGCTGGTATTCCGCGGCGATGAGTTTGTGGTTCCAGATTGTCGAGCGCCCGAACCTCCCAGCCATCATTCACGAGCAGGTCCACCACATGGGAGCCGATCAGGCCCGCGCCGCCGGTAACTAATGCGCGTTTTGCCATGCGACTGTGAGGCTAGTCATGTAGCCCTGGTAGGGCAACCGCTTCGGTTGTTCTCAGATTCGGTAAAGGCGCACGCCTACACCGACAAAATACGCTCCCGACCATCGCCCGCGACAAGTTCGCGCAGAAACTGTCGGGTCCGCGGCGCGACATTATCGCGCCCATGTTTGCCAAGCAGTTCATCACAAAGCCGACGCAGCGTCGCGTGATCGTCGACATCTAATCCTCGAGGCAACTCATGAACACCGACACCGATTTGCGTCGCGCGTTGTTTTGTCTGCTCGAAAACCCATTCAGTGCTCCAATCGATTCCCTCGAAGACTTCTCGGTGCAGCTGCTTTAAGCCAATCAAATAATAACCACCGTCGTCGCAAGGTCCGAGGACGACATGATCCCCCGGGAACGAAAGGAGTTCAATCGCTCTGGTAAAATTCTCAGCGGGAACGGTCGGGCTATCAGAATCAATCAAGCAAACGGTGTCGAAGCCGCACTTGAACAAGTCCTCAGCTGCAAAATAGAGGCGTTCGCCGAAATTTTCGCCGCGCTGTGGCAGCAAAGTGAAACCGGCCGGCAAAATATCGGCATAGTCCAATTCGGCACCGACCGGCGTGTAAACCGCAACCCCATGTGCGATCGCCCGTGAGGTCGGCCCGGTTAAACCGCTGCAACAAACCGAAATCTCAGCACCTGTATCTTGCAAGAAACACCTGTTGAGTTGCGCCGCTTCCTCATTTGTGAGAGGCGGAACAAGGCGCGTCTTCACATTCCCTGCGCGGGGCGCTTTGGTCATCAACCCCAATGCAGAACAGCCCGCAAATTCTTTAGACGCGTTATCTGGATCAACAACGCGATGCCCTCTTCTCATTCGTCGCGGCGTCGATTGCTACCCTTTTTCACAAAGAGCGTATTGGTAGCGGCCATCCCGCCAGGTTTTTAACTCTTTCCATGGTTGCATCGCGAAAAGGCTCGCGAATCTTTCTGCAGAAAATACTGTTGCCTTGTACGGTTCTCGATAACCATTTCCGGAGGAAATTAATCCCACGAGAAGCCACATGCCCAAAAGTGGAATTGACGCCCAAAAGGCGTAACGCGGTTCGGCAACAAAACAGCGACCTCCTGGTTTCAACACACGATACATCTCAGCGATGACGCCCGCTTGTTCGGGCAAAATAGTGAGTAATCGTGAAGCCAGGACAACATCAAAGGCTGCATCGAGACACGACAACTTGAGAGCGTTGATTCGTTTAAAGCAACAATTCGTCAACTGCAGCGCCTCAGCTCGCTCGCTGGCCCACTGTACTTGTCTTGCGGAACGATCCACTCCGGTGATTGACATCTCCCGAAAGCGCTCTCCTAGACGACACGAGTAGAAACCAGGACCGCATCCGAGTTCAATCAGAGTGGTTCCCGGAGCAGGATGTTCGTCTGGCCAAAGAGCCGTGATAATTCGCCTTGTATCATCACGGAAAAGATGTTCGCGGCAGAACGCATAAGCCCAGGTGGCTTGCTCGAAAAGACTGTCGTTTTTATAGGCTTGGTATTGGTATCTGTCTGGGAGGGCCGTTGTCTTCTCTAGTAAAACCTCTTTCGGCGGCATTTTGTCGTTGTTTCCAGTAGCACATTCGATTCTCGTTCGGTTTTTCAGCGTCAAAAAGTTTTCCACAGCAAGATATGAATTGGATTAAAAGTTCATCCTTCTGATCATCTTCTTCTAGTTGAGAATAAGTCGGAGCTATGCACGGTGCGTTTGCCTCCTGTTTCACTACGCGGATGAGCTGTTGATAAGACCAACATGGAGCACCCATAGGTTTGTTTCTTCGAAGAAGGACGGGACTTATTCAAAGTTATTCGAACATATTCGCCTCTTAACCGTAAATGCTTTAACAAAACGGGATGCGCATCAAAAAGATCTTGTTGTTGAGCGCCGTCCTGTTTCTTAAAGCATTTTCCTCGGCGTGGAGTGCCGACGAACGGTCTCTCTGGCAAATCCAACAAATTCTTGCCCATAAACGATACGTAGATCTGACGCACGCCTTTGCACCTGGAATTCCCCGGTGGCCGGGGTTTCCCGATGAGGTACGCAAGACAATTTACTGGTACGAGAAACGTCGCGACATCATGGGGACAGGTTTTTTCTCTGAACTCTATACGCATGTCGGTCAATGGGGCACCCACGTCGATCCGCCTGCTCATTTTATAAAAGGCCTTCGAACCGTTGATCAGATCGATCCAAAAGAAATGGTGCTTTCCCTTGTTGTCATCGATGTGCACGACGAAGCCGCGAAAAATCCAGATTACACACTATCGCTGGAGCGCGTGAAAAAATGGGAGAAGGATCACGGACCAATCCCTGCCGGTGCGTTTGTTGCCATGCGGACCGACTGGTCGAAGCGCTGGCCCGACGCAGCAAAGATGGAAAACAAGGATGCCAATGGCCTCGCACACTACCCAGGTTGGAGCCTGCCCGCTTTGAAGTATCTTTACGAAGAGCGAAAGATTACCGCGTCAGGCCACGAGACGACAGATACGGATCCGGGATTCGCTGCCAGTAAGGACGATTATTCACTTGAAACATACGTTCTCGGCACAAACCACTATCAGATCGAGTTGCTTACGAATCTCGACCAGGTCCCGGAAGCCGGCGCAATTGCGGTAGTGACCTTTCCAAAACCAAAAGGCGGCTCAGGATTTCCGGCGCGGGCCTTCGCGATTGTTCCCTGAATCTTGACTGCGGCGGCGGGCAGCGCGACTGCTCCGCGTTGAGGTGATCATTGAGTACCGGACGATCGCTTTCTGGAGTGATTGGTGCGAGCCGAGCCAAGTACATCCATGCGGTTCACGACGATTGCTCGGCAAAAATGTGCGTTGACTGAGTTGACCTAAAGTCGCGGCAGGAACGAAGGTAGGCGCCGAGTCCATGCACATTACCGACATCATGCGGGGCAATTCTCCGATGTTTTCGTTCGAGTTCTTTCCACCGAAAACTATGGAGGCGGCCGAGACTCTGTATCAAACCATCCGCGACCTCGAATCGTACATGCCGCACTTTGTCAGCGTGACGTACGGCGCTGGCGGCTCAACACGCGATTTAACGCACGATCTTGTGGAGCGCATTCAGCGGACGACAAAGCTCGACCCGATTCCTCACCTTACGTGCGTTTGTCACAACGAACCGGAGATCGAAGCGATTCTCCTTCGATACGCCAAGTCTGCGATTGGCAACATTCTCGCGCTGGGCGGCGATAGGCCGGTTGGAATTGCTTACGATAAATCGCGGGACTCGTTCCAACACGCAATCGATCTGGTCAAATTCATTCGCCGATTCAACGAATCCGGCACGCATCCGGACCGCCGCGGTTTTGGGATCGGAGTGGCCGGCTTTCCTGAAGGACACCCCGCAACGCAAAATCGATTGCTCGAAATGGATTACTTTAAGGCGAAAGTGGACGCCGGCGCCGACTACATCGTCACCCAGCTATTTTTCGATAACCGCGACTTTCTCGATTTTCGCGAACGATGCGCACTCGCGGACATTCACATCCCTATTATCGCCGGCATCATGCCCATTACTTCTATTGGCGGATTCAAACGCATCGCCGAACTAGCTGGCGGGGCACGATTCCCTGCAAAGCTTCTGCGCGCTCTACACCGTTGCCAAGGCGATCCAGAGATGGTGAAGCGGGTCGGCCTCCATTTCGCGATAGAACAATGTCACGATCTCTTAGACAACGATGTTGCCGGTATTCACTTCTATACACTCAATCGTTCGGACGCTACGCGGGTAATCTTTGACAGTCTTGGTATTCCTCGTCGGAATCCAGAGCCCTCCAGTGTCTAGTTGGGCGATAGGTATTTCCAGTCTCGAAACGAGCTGGCGAGATTTGCGCTAAGCCAGTGACGCACGCAGAATTTCCGGATGCTGAAGGTCAGCCGCGCAATTTGCTGGCAAGTTGGAGCGCTCGTTATCGCAATTGTCTTCGCAATCGTGCTTTCGCGTTTCCTTCCGATCGTCAGTTTTATCGAGGCATCACAACACCGGGTGATGAGCTGGGGTGCATGGGGAGCCGTTTGTTATCCGCTGCTTTTCGCCGCGTGTAACATCCTTCTGCTGCCCGGTGGCATTCTTGCTGTCGGTGGAGGCTTCTTTTTTGGATTGTGGTGGGGATTTCTAATCGTGCTGGTGGGTAACCTTGTTGCTACAGCAGTTTCTTTTGCGCTTAGCCGCTGGATTGCCAGGCGATGGTTTCAGCAAAAACTTTCACATAACGCGACGCTCCGCGCATTGGGACCTGCGGTTGAGCGCGAGAGTTGGAAGATTATTCTCCTGAGTCAACTGCATCCATTTTTCCCGACTAGCTTACTGAATTATTTCTACGGCATAACGCGAATCCCGTTTGGCAGCTACATGCTTTGGGCATCGCTCGGCCGAGCGCCAGGTCTATTTTTGTACGTTTATGCCGGCACTTTGGGTCAGTTTGCGGTACGCATTATGCGTGGGAAAAGTTATCCTCGCACGATTGAGTATTGGATATGGGGAGGCGTGTTTGTCACGACAGTGTTGCTTCTGATAGTGCTCGGCCGCATGGCATACGCCGCGATACAGACCACGCAGAATACGACAGAATCCAAACAGAAAGCGAACACGCAGCATATTAGTATAAGTGGCTGATCATCAAACAGTTGCAATATATATGATTTTTAAGCTACCAACTGAATACGAAGTACTAGTTGTCGGCAGCGGTCATGCCGGGATCGAAGCGGCGCTAGCCGCCGCTCGAATTGGATGCCGGACGTTGATGTTGACGCAAAACTTGGACACGATTGGGCAAATGTCGTGTAACCCGGCGATCGGTGGGTTAGCGAAAGGGCATATCGTTCGCGAGATAGATGCCATGGGCGGCGCGATGGGCGTAAATGCGGACGCCACAGGGATTCAATTTCGAATGCTTAACAGGACGAAGGGTCCATCGGTCCGGGCGCCGAGGGCGCAATGCGACAAGAAGGCTTATCAATTTCGGATGAAGGCCACTTTGGAGTCGGCCGAAAATCTTGACCTTAAACAAGGAACCGTATCGGGGATTCTTGTCGAGGATGGCAAGGTCGTTGGAGTGGAAACCGATTTGGGTCTCAGAATCGCTACGCGAAGCGTCGTGATAACCTCAGGGACATTTTTGCGAGGTCTTCTCCACGTCGGCGAAGCTAGCAAGCCTGGTGGACGAATGGCCGATGCCAGTTCGACTCTCAGCGATAACCTTCGGCATTTAGGCTTCCAAGTCGGGCGATTTAAGACTGGCACCCCCTGTCGCTTAAACGCCCGCTCGATTGATTTTTCTCGGTGTACCATCCAGCCAGGTGAGGACCCACCGCCGACTTTCTCATTTTACCACGAGGAAACTGGCGACTCTGGAGAAGAGATCTTTACGCTGAACCGCATTCGCGGAGGAAAGTTCCACGTGGAACAAATGCCCTGCTGGATAACCCATACCACTGAACGGACCCACAACATCATTCGCGCGAATCTTGATCGGTCGCCACTTTATGCGGGCCGGATAAAAGGTACCGGACCTCGGTACTGCCCGTCCATCGAGGATAAGGTTGTAAAATTCTCAGATAAAACATCGCATCAACTCTTCCTTGAGCCCGAGGGGCGCCACACCAGAGAATATTATGTCAACGGGATCTCGACGAGTCTGCCATATGACGTTCAACTTGAGTTTTTACATTCGATTCCCGCTTTGGAGCGAGCTGAGATAATGCGCCCGGGCTACGCGGTGGAGTACGATTATTTTCCACCAACCCAGCTTTTCCCGACACTCGAAACGAAGTTAATCGAGGGGTTGTATTTTGCCGGCCAGGTTAACGGAACCTCCGGGTATGAAGAGGCAGCCGCTCAAGGTTTGATCGCTGGAGCCAACGCTGCACTGAAAACTCAAGAACGTTCTCCACTGGTCTTGGAGCGAGGGGAAGCGTACATAGGAGTTCTTATCGATGATCTCGTCACTAAAGGAACGGAAGAGCCCTATCGCATGTTTACAAGCCGCGCCGAGGATCGGCTGTTTTTGCGACATGACAATGCCGATCAGCGTCTGACCAGCCGCGCATTCAGCTCGGGATTAGTAAACGCCGGCCGCTGGGCTAAGCACGAGGAAAAGATACGATTGTTGGACCAGGCTCGGCTGCTAGCTACTCAAACGAAGCTCAATGGAGTTCCGATCTCTCAATTGTTCAAGAGACCCGACTTTAGTGCCATACGCTTGCCATTCGACCTTCTTTCCCTCGTACCGATCACGATCTGGCAGTTGGTTGAGACGGATTTTAAATACCAAGGTTACGCGGTGCGCCAGTCAGACCAAAATCGACAGCTTGAGCGCAGGCGACAACAGGTCATTCCGAAATGGCTGGATTATAATGAAATTCCTGGCCTTCGTTCCGAGACAAGGCAGAAACTAGCGACTGCTCGTCCCGGCTCGCTAGGGCAGGCTGCTCGAATTAGTGGAATCACGCCGAGTGACGTTGCAATAATATCTATCTTCCTATCTAAGAACAACTTACATATGACGCCAGCCATGAAAATGGCGACTAACTCAGAATGATGTCTTCATGCTCACGTTCGCAATTGTAGTGATCGCGAGCTATCTGCTGGGATCGATCCCGTTCGGCTATCTTGCAGGTCGAATGGCTGGGATTGATATCCGTAACTGCGGCAGTGGCAATGTCGGTGCGACCAACGTAATACGCACGTTAGGAAAGGGTTATGGCTATCCCGTGTTCGCCTTGGATTTTTTGAAAGGTCTTGGCGCGGTGAAGATGTCGATCTTGATTGCTACCCGAATGCAGTCGGAATGGAACCCGCCAGAGATGTTTGGAATCGTCGCCGCGATATCGAGTGTGCTTGGGCATTCTTTTCCCGTCTGGCTAGGCTTCAAGGGGGGGAAAGGTGTTGCCACCTCAGCCGGGGCGCTTTTCGGATTGGCTCCGGTCGCTGCGCTTGTCGGTGTTGCAATCTGGATAGTAACCTTTTGGCTTACGCGTTATGTTTCGGTGGCCTCAATTGCAGCTGCAGCGGCTTTACCTTTCGTGATCCTCATTACAACCTGGCTAAGCCGGACCACAGGAAAGTTATTATTCTATTCATCTGTTTGTCTCGCCGTAGTTGTGATTTGGCGTCATCGTTCAAATCTTTCGCGGCTCATCCATGGAACGGAGCCGCGCTTTAATCGAAAGTGAAAATCGGCGAAACAGCAATTCTCGGAGCTGGTAGTTGGGGGACAGCTTTGGCGTGGTTATGGGGCAAAGACGGGCGTCAGGTGTCGCTTTGGGGCCATGACCGCGATCGCGCAGCGCGGATTAGAGGAACCCGAGAGAATAGTGACTATCTTCCGGGTCTAAAATTACCTGGATCAGTGCGCGTCACGTCCGAGCTTGCTGATTGCACCGGAGCGGATTTAATCGTTTTCGCGACGCCATCGACGGCTTTGCGAAAAGTTGCAACCCAACTGCGAGAAGCGATTGGAAATGTTCGAGCAGTACTACTGAGTTGCGTGAAAGGGATCGAGCACGGCACCGGGATGCGGATGAGTCAGATCCTAAGCGAACTATTTCCAGAGCAGAAAATCGCGGTCTTATCGGGCCCGAATCTTGCAATCGAGGTGGTGCAGGACTTTCCGGCTGCGACGGTGATTGGCTGCACAGACGCTGCTTGTGCAACGAGTCTGCAAGGCATCTTGGGGAGTCCGCGTTTCCGTGTTTACACCAGCCAGGAGGTCACTTCCATTGAACTGGGCGGCGCTTTGAAAAATGTCTTCGCGGTGGCGGCCGGGATCAGTGATGGACTCGGGTTGGGCGACAATTCCAAGGCAGCTTTAGTAACGCGATCGTTGGCGGAGTTGGTTCGCCTCGGAGTTGCGATGGGAGGAACCGCGCAAGCTTTTTATGGATTAAGCGGCGCGGGCGATTTGATTGTAACTTGTTATAGTGAGCGCAGCCGCAACCACACAGTCGGCAAACGACTTGCGCGAGGAGAATCCCTCATTCAGATCACAAAATCCATGAACATGGTCGCTGAAGGGATTCCCACTGCGCGAAGCGCGTTTGAGTGCGCACGGCAGTTGAAGATCGAGACGCCCATAATTGATCAGGTTTATGCCGTGCTGTATGAGCAGAAGAAACCGACCGGTGCATTGGAAGAGGTGCTGAGCCGCGAGCAAAAAGCAGAACATCTCTAGGCGATGCATGAGTCGCAGCCTGCGGCTTGGCACGGGAATTCGAAATTACGATGCCGCCGTCCGATATCTTCCGCAAAATTCCGCGATCACAGCGGGGTATAACTCACGCTCGGCGATCTGGATCCGCGCGTGCAGGCTTTCAGCTGTGTCATCAGGCACGATCCGGACTTCGCGCTGAGCGATGATTTCACCGTGATCGATTTTCTCATCCACGTAGTGCACCGTACAACCACTGACCTCTTCGCCGGCTGCGAGCGCTTGTTTCCAAGCTTCGAGTCCTGGAAATTTGGGCAGAAGCGATGGATGGATATTGATGATGCGTCGTGGAAATGCCTTGAGCGTCGGTGCATGCAGCACGCGCATGAATCCAGCGAGAACTACCAGGTCAACATGGGCCTCGCGTAACATATTGACGAGCTCGTTTTCCACGTTTGGCTCTAGCCGGGTACGAAGTTGGCCAGGCGGCAGATAGGCGTTAGCAACGGAAAACTCCCGCGCTATGTCGAGGATTGGCGCATCCAGGACGTCCGAGATTACAATGCGTGCTTCCGCTGGCAGGTTGCCCGAGCGGATACGCTCGAGAATTGCCCGGCAGTTGCTTCCTTTTCCTGACCCAAGAATTCCAATTGGCAGCCGTTTCACTTATTTACCCTGAAGACATCGATGCAGAAAGCGCGCCACAACTTTCAATGCCCGCTCTTGCATATTTGTTCAAGCAGGCGCGTAGTCGAATAGCCTGCCTCAAATGGAATGATGCGAATCTCGGCGCCGATCTCCTTCAAAAGTGTGCGCTCCTCTTCGTTGAGCGTTTCCGACGAGTAGTCTCCACCTTTCACATAAATGGCGGGATGGCTCGCGGCAATAAACTCCGTTGCTCGCAGTCCCGGAAAAATTGTGACGAGATCTACGCACTGTAGACTGGCGAGGATTTCCGCACGATCGCGCTCAGCGGTAATCGGACGTCCCTTTCCTTTCAATTCGCGGACCGAGAGATCGCCATTCAAGCCCACCGCTAACAAATCGCCCAGCGCGCGTGCAGCTTGCAAGTAGCGCACGTGCCCGACGTGCAGCAGGTCGAAGCAGCCGTTTGTCGCTACCAGTTTTTTCCCGGCAGCACGCAACTGTTTGCTGCGCTCCGAAAGTTCTTCGACCCCGACGATTTTTGCGCTCATGCCATTCTCCATTAAACGGGAACTATGCGTAAAACGCGCAAGAACGCGCGGAAAAGTTCCAAAAGAACCAGGATGACTTGTTGGTGATTGGAAGTTTTCGACGCGAAATCTGTGGTTGGCCTTTTGTCGATTTGGGCCAACGTTCTGGAAGATGAAGGCGAGACAGACGTTCCATATTTCCAGGCAACCCCTCGTGCCTCTCGGGGAAACCGAGGAGTCACCCGATTCGGGTCATGGCTCAGGATTGCCGCGCCTTCTTGGTTCACCGCGTCTTCTCGCCGTTGCGCGTGACCCTGGGACTGTTTTCGCATATTGGGATGTTGACTGGCCATCCATTTTCAAAAATGCCGCGCCTGTCGATCGACAGGTTCATCTGCGGATTCATTGCGCAGACGGTCTCGAGGAGAAAGAAGCGGCTGTCGAACCGATGGCGGGAGTGCATTATTTCACGATGTCTCAACGGCATCGGATTTGTCGGCTTGAGATGGGATATTACCAGCCCGCTGACGTCTGGCATTCAGTGGTGAAGTCCAATGAGGTTTTGATGCCGCCCCAGGAGATATCGGAATCCGAGGATGTGGATATTGCTACGATTCCATTCCATCTCAGTTTTCAACAACTCGTCGATCTGTACGGAGCTAATGACAATGCATTGGCCACCTTCATTTCGCGATTTCAAACGCGCGCTGCGAGCATTGGACGAAATGAGACGTTAAGTTCTGAAGAGCGCAATATTCTTCAAAGGGCAGGCGTGGCGGTCTCCAAACTCGCTGACTCGCGGCTCGCTTTCAATCAGACCAATAGCGAAAAACTTACGAACCGCGCTAAAGTGCTTTTAGACTTGGGCGCAACCAGCCCATCGCGAGGATTCAAAGGCGACTGGGCCTCATCTGGATCTTAAAGCCCGTTGTCCCTCTAAAACTTATCAGCGTGAGCGTTTCGGCAACGCCAATGCCCATTTGGCGAGATTGGTGGAGATGACTAGTTGTCGTTTGGCGTTTCCATCATCAGATGCCGGGCATGTGTATGATCGGAAACTTGCGCAACCAGGTTTAGCAGCGCGCCCAGACTCCACGCCAGTACGAAGCCACCGGCACCAATGACGAGACCCAGAGGGCCGGGAATGTAATCTGTCCGATAACGCGCCAGCCACAGGATCGAGCCGAGCGAGCCGAATACAATCCAGATCACCCCCGCGATCTTCAGAGCCCGTGACCAGGCGGTCTCACCGGGGATTTTCCGCGGGCTAAGTTTGGAGTTGTAAACGCTGTAGCCGAAATAAATCACGATGCCGAACGCAAACCAGTAAATCAGACGCTCCCAAGTTAGCCACGGCAGTGAGATCATAAGAGCAAGGGCCGACAGCGCACCCATCGGTGCGACGAACCACACAGCTGGCGTTTTGAATGTGCGCGGCAACTCAGGCTCGCGCAGCCGCAGCACAAGAACTCCAATTGAGACGATCACGAACGCAAGCAGTGTGCCGATCGAAACGAGGCTGCCCGCTTCGCGCACAGTGAAGACTGCTGCAAAGCAGGCCACAACGATTCCTGTGGCTATCGTCGTGATATACGGCGTGCGGAATTTTGGATGAATTCTGCTCACAAACTTCGGCAGCAAACCGTCGTCCGCCATGGTGAAGAAAATCCGCGACTGGCCCAAGAGCATCACCAGAATCACCGAGCTGAGCCCCGCGATGGCGCCCAGTTTGATTAGCGAGGCCATCCACCCTACACCAGCGTGGTCGGCTGCTACGGCAATTGGATCCGGGACATCTAATTGCAGGTACGGGACGATGCCAGTCGCCACAGCCGACACCGCGATGTAAAGCACGGTACAGACCAACAGCGAGCCGATGATGCTGATCGGCATGTCGCGCTGGGGATTCTTTGCTTCCTGTGCTGCTGTGCTCACAGCGTCGAAACCGATGTACGCGAAAAATACTATCCCTGCTCCCTGCATGACGCCGCTCCAGCCAAAATGTCCGCGCGTACCAGTGCTCGGCGGAATAAACGGATGCCAGTTGGCCGGATTGACCGCGTGAGCCGCGCCGATGATGAACAGCAGCACCACCGCCACTTTTACAAAAACAATGACGTTGTTGACTGTCGCCGATTCGCGAATGCCAATCACCAGCAGGAGCGTAACGATAGCGATAATGATGACGGCTGGCAGATTGAAGACGGCCGCAACTTGCGTTCCGTCCGCCATAGTAATGAGCGTTCCGCGCGCCGCCGATAACTGAGCCGGGATATGAATGCCAATGTCGCGCAGAAACGAGACGACGTAGCCTGACCAACCGATAGAGACTGTGACCGCGCCGAGGGCATATTCCAGAACCAGATCCCAGCCGATGATCCAAGCGAACAGTTCGCCGAGCGTCGCGTAGCCATAGGTGTACGCGCTGCCAGCCATCGGCACCAGCGACGCAAACTCGCTATAGCACAGCGCCGCAAAAATCGAGGCCACACCGGCCAGCACGAAAGATAAAATTACCGCTGGCCCCGCGTTCTGCGCGGCGACCGTGCCGGTTAGCACAAAAATGCCTGTCCCAATGATTGCACCGATGCCAAGCGCCGTCAGGTTGGTTGCCCCTAACGCACGCTTCAAGCGAGTGTCCGTCAGTGCTTCAGCTTGAAGTTGGGTGACACTTTTTCTTCGAAATACATTCATGTGCGACGTTGGTTTTTGGTTGCGCTAATCGGTTCGGCGGAGCCGGTCAGGCGGGTGGTGATTTTGCTCGCAGAAATTTCCAGAAAAAATAAATCGGCACCCCGCTTAACACGATCATCAGCCCGGGCCACGTGGTTGCGGTTTGATAGATAAAAAGAACCAGAAGAATTGTGGCGGCGCCGATGATGTAGAGAATGGGAACGATCGGATATCCGAACGCTTTATATGGACGTTCGGCATCAGGGCGTTTCCAGCGAAGCAAAAAGATTCCTGCGATCGTGAGGATGTAAAAAATCAGCGCCGCAGAGATTACGTAGTCGAGCAAGTTTCCATAAAGATTGCCGTAACTTCCGTCTGCCTTCACGGTGCGTGGCAACACGAGGATTCCAGCCCAAATTCCTTGAATGATCAGGCCCCATGCGGGGACATGGTTCTTATTCAACTCCCCCACGCGCCGAAAGAAAAGACCGTCGCGTGCCATCGCATAGTAGGCGCGCGCACCAGCGAGGATCAATCCATTATTGCAACCGAAGGTCGAAACCATGATGGCGACGGCCATGATGGTCGCTCCGGCGCCGGGAAAAATTACGTTCGCCGTTTCTGACGCCACGCGATCGCTTGGCGCATTTTGGATCGAGGCAAACGGAAGCGTCGCCAGATACGCGACGTTGGCCAATAGATAAAGTCCGATAACCAGAAGCGTGCCGAAGGCGAGCGACAGCGGTACGTTGCGCCGCGGTTCCTTCACTTCTCCGGCAATGAACGTGATGTTGTTCCATGCGTCTGCGGAGAAAAGAGAATTGGTCTGTGCTACGCAGATCCCGACAAACAGACCGAATGCGGTGGCGGCCGTAAGTCCCGCTCCCACATCCTGCAAGCCGCCTCGCAAGGTCCAAAAGTCATGAAAGTTCTCTGCGCCGGCTCCGGACTTAACGCCAACAATGATTCCCAGCACGACCAATGCGATCAGCGCTCCCGTTTTGGCTGTCGTAAAAATGTTTTGTACGAGCTTGCCAAGATTTAACCCGCGCGTGTTCATGAAAGTCAGTAGGGCGATCATTGTCAGACCGAGAAACTGTGCGGTGGAAAGTGAAACAGCGTAACCACCGAACCAGCCACCAAAGCGGATCGGCGAGATCAGATAATTGGATTCGGAAAACCAAGGGATAAGTACGCCGCTGTAGCGCGCGAAGCCGACGGCAACCGCCGCGATCGTGCCGGTTTGAATCACTAGAAAGAGTGTCCATCCGTAGAGAAAACCCCAGAGCGGACTGTAGGCTTCACGCAGGTAAACGTATTGGCCACCAGCCTTCGGCATCATCGCCGCCAGCTCGCCGTACGACAGCGCGGCCATCAGCGTCAGCAAACCGGTTACAATCCAAACAACCAGCAGCCAACCTGGCGAACCGACCTGACGCGCAATGATCGCTGACACAATGAAAATTCCCGAGCCGATCATCGACCCGGCAACCAGCATGGTTGAATCGAGCAGGCCGAGTCCTCTGACGAATTTTTGGTCGGCAACCGATGATGCTTCAGTTATCGACGTCGTCGTTTGAGCCGGTTGCATTGGCGAAGAGTTAATCATCACTCCGGCGTGCCGCGCAATGACAAAACACTCGGCTTGCAGTTCGCCAAGCCGCCGAGTATCGAATCGCGAAATTACTTTCGCGTAAAAGGAACCGTGTTAATCTCACGGCCCGTGACGTGTTCAAGCCAGCGGCGGTTGTGGCGGACGTTTTTGTCGATGTCGTCCGCTGCAGTGGTGCTGATTGCCGAACTGGCTGCTATGCCGCAGGTCACTTACGCGCGAGCAGACGCGCGCTTTGTCGCGATCCCGTTGGTACGCTCCCGGCAAAATCATTTGATGGTGCGCGCTTTTATTAATGGCAAAGAGGCGTGGCTCACGATCGATAGCGGTGCGCCGGTAAGCGCAATCGCTGTGAATCGTCGCGACCATTTTCGGCTCAAGCCAATCACCGCCAAGTCGAACCTGCCGGCGCGCATTCAGATCAACGGCGCGTACAACAATGTCGCCATCGCGCGCGAGCTACGGCTCGGAGGGCTGACCCTGATCGATGAACCAGTGGTTACTGTCGATTTGGGCAACTCTGCTCGGGCGGCGCGACTAGCTCACGAAGAGCAAATCGACGGAATCATTGGAGCGGATATCCTTTTTCCAACCCAGGCGGTGCTGGATTGTCAACGGCAGCTGCTGATCTTAAAGACCGACCCCGCCGTTTTGGGTGGTGTTCCTGGTTTCGACCGGCGCGGATTGCAAGCAGTGCCGATTCAAGTAAGCGATGGTTTTAATTTGTACGTGAATGGTTCTATCAATGGGAAACCTGCCAAGTTCATGGTCGATACGGGTTCATTCGCGACGCTCTTGCATCGTTCTTTCGTTAGGCGAATGCGAATTGCCACTCGCGAGACGCAGTACAGTTCTTCGGCCGTGAACTTGAAGGACCGTGGCCTGCGCCTGGCGAAGATTCGCAAATTGTCCGTGGGTTCGGTCAATATCACTGGCAGGGACGTAGGCGTGATCGATATGGAAGGATTAATTCACGCCGGGTTGTTGGAAGGTTCGCCGCCGGTTGCCGGCCTGCTTGGTGCGGAAACGCTGCGCCGCCATCACGGCATCATCGATTTTGGCACGCGCACGCTTTATTTACAGCAGCGCGAGCTTCCCTGGCAGCAATCTGGTTGGCGGCGTTCCGCTGGCCCTAACTTAACCTACTAGAATTACTGAGTAACCGCGTGGTTGCCGTGTAATTACTGATGGAAACGGAGCTAACGACCATTCGCGGCGGTTGCTTGTGCGGCGCTATTCGATACGAAAGCATCGGTTTGCCCTACAACGTCACGCATTGCCATTGCGAAGATTGTCGTAAGAGTGCCGGAGCGCCGTTTGCGACATGGGCTTCGTTTCGGCGGGACAATTTTCAATTCACGAAAGGTAAGCCGCGTGAAATTGAATGCGCCGGGCGCGTCCGCGGCTTCTGTGCGACGTGCGGAAGCGCGCTGACTTTCATGAGCCAATCCGACGCTGATGAAGTCGATGTCACTGTTGCCACTTTCGATCGGCCCGAAATTGTTACGCCAGCCGACCATATCTGGACGGAGGATCGAATACCCTGGATCAAGCTCGCGGACAATTTACCACAGCATGCACGAGGCAGAACTGAGTGATCTCGAGTCAATGCGCATCCGCGCGTTGGCGATCGGAGCGCAGAGCATTGGAGCTTTCGCGCTCGGTGCGCTGGCAATTGGAGCCGTTGCATTGGGCGTCGTTGCCGTTGGGCGCCTTGTGGTTGGTCGAGCGAAAATCAAGCATCTTGAAATCGACGACCTCGTTGTGAACAGATTGCGCGTGACGGATTCGCTGGAAATTCCACGCACTTGAGTTAATCGCGGTTCAAACAGTTTTCTTCGGCCTTACCTGAGTCTGTCGTGCGATGAACACAATCACCCCGGCTTTTGTTCTCGCTGCTGGACTCGGCACTGGTTTGCGTCCGCTTTTCTTGTCATTCCGAGCGAAGTCGAGGAATCTCTCATTTTTCTGCTGATGAACGAAATCACCCAGGCATTCGTCTTGGCCGCCGGCCGCGGTACCCGCCTGCGACCGCTGACCGAGGATTTGCCAAAGCCCCTCATCCCGATTTTTCAAAAGCCACTTATCACATTTGCGCTCGATCATTTGATCAACGCAGGGGCGGAAAGGTTCATCGTTAACACGCACAGGCGGCCCGAACTATTTGAAAACTTCTTTCGCGATAATGAGTATGAAGGCCATTCGGTCACGCTGGTTCACGAACCAGATTTGCTTGAGACCGGCGGCGGAATCAAGAATGCGGAACGCTATCTGGGTAGCGCGCCCTTCCTGACTTACAGCGGCGACATCTTGGCTGACTTCAATCTGCAGCCCTTAATCGACGAACATTTCCGCCGCGGAAATGAGGTCACTCTCGCATTGCGTGAAACAGGTTTGGCTTCGGAAGTGGCCCTGCGCGATCACCGCGTTGTGGATATCGCGAATCGGTTCGGCACGAAGGGGCACCTTGATTTCGCGAACGTCGCTGTTTGGAATCCGACGATTTTCCAGCAAATCCCGCCGCAACAAAAAATTTCGTTCATTCCAATTGTTGCGGATTGGATAGGCAAAGGTGGTAAGATCGGCGGCCTGGTGATGAACGACGGACGATGGTTCAATATTGGCTCGCGCGCTGAGTATCTCGACGTGCATCGTACGGTTTTGCAAGAACATTGGATGCCTCATTACATCAAAACAGGCGCGTGGCCTGAGCGCATTGCGAAGTCAGCCACAGTTGATCCAAGCGCACAGCTGCGCGGTTACTCGGTTGTCGGAGAAAATTGCCGGGTCGGCGAAGGAGCCGTCCTCGTAGACACAATTTTGTGGCCCCACGCACAAATTGCTTCCAAAAGTCAGCTTCATGGTTGTATTGTCCGCTCCCAAAAAAAGGTCAGCGGCATCCATCGTAACAGCGACATCTAGTATGAGGACCGATTTTCTTCTTCGCCGAACACGGATGCATTTTCCGCTACTGGATGTAACCGACGTAAAAATTCGCCCGATTGAAAAAGGTGGATCCGATCGAAAATTCTACCGGATACGTTGCTCGCCAAACCAGACGCTGATTCTGGTTAAGTACAATCTGGAGCGCGAAGAAAATCGGCATTACGTCGAGATCGCAAAATTTCTGGAGACCTATGGAATCCGGGCGCCAAAAATTTATTTCCACGATGCGGCAGAAGGCCTGATCTGGATCGAGGATTTGGGTGAGCGGGACCTCTGCAGTTATCGGCGAGAGAGCTGGCTCGTTCGCCGCGCGTTTTACGAATCAGCGCTCGATGAAATTATCAAACTTCATCGCGTGCCGGAGTCCGTGTGCGTGGAAATGAAGGAGCATTTGCCCGCTGAGTTTAACGCCGCGCTTTACCGCTGGGAACAACGGTATTTTTTCAACAATTGCCTCGGCCGTTTTTTCCGGGTTAGCGAGTCAAAACACAAGGAGTTGGCAGCGCTTTCCAGTTTGCGTGAAATCGCAAAACGCCTTGCCAGTTTGCCAAGGGTTTTGGTCCACCGCGATTTTCAATCGCAAAATATCATTATTCAGAACGGGCAGGCTCATTTGATTGATTTTCAGGGAATGCGGCCGGGGTTGGCTGAATATGATTTGGCATCATTGCTTTTTGATCCGTATGTCGAGCTTTCAGCCGCCGAAAGATCTGAGTTGATTGGTTATTACCGGCAAAAACAGACGAACAACGGACGCAGAGTTAACGGGCAGTTCGACGACACACTGCAACTATGCGCGATGCAACGCATGATGCAGGCGCTCGGGGCTTATGGGTTTCTGGGCCTGGTCAGGGGACACGAGCATTTTCTGCAATACATTCCGGGAGCGATGCGGTCGCTGCGCGGCATCGTGGCGAAGATCGAGGATCTCAAGCCATTAGCTTCAGTTCTCGCCGATCTAGGCTCGTCTGATCTAAGCGTGTAACGGGAGAGCGCCGCCTCTCTCTGTTTTTTCTCGAATAAGTTGCCATGCAAACGCTGCAACCATGGGCACAGCAACTCCAAGTCTCCATTATGCGTTATTGGTTAGCTTGGTTTCAGTTTCAAGAGGACGCGAATGGTTGGCCCTACTCCGCTCCCACGAAAGGATTAGTGCGACGCTCGGTTCCGATCATCGTGGGCGGCCCGTGCCCTGGGAGTACTGTGACTTCGTCGCCGAGCGGAAATATTTTTTTCCGGATCTGCTGCACTAACAAATCGATATCGCCGCCCGGTAAATCCCCGCGGCCGATACTTGCGGCAAAAAGCACGTCGCCGCCGACAAGCAATCGATCCTTCGGCAAAAAGAAACAAAGGCTGCCCGGGCAATGCCCGGGAACTTCGAGCACTTGGAATTGCGCTCCGAGAAACTCTCGACTGGGCGTTTCGTCGATCAGAAAATCAGGTTTTGCCGGCTCAATCTCCAGTTCGAAACCGAAGCTGCGAAAAAATTCGCGGTCCGAAATCATTGGCGCAGTGAGTGAATGACAGCCTATCGGGCAACCAAACTGCCGCTTAATCCTGGCGACATCCTGGACATGATCGACATGTCCATGTGTCAGAAGTAAAAGTTTGAGATCGATGCCGAGCGACTTGACCCATTCACAGGAACCTTCAGGTGCGTCGAACAGGATCCACCCCTGTGGCGCCTTAACCAGATAACAATTCGTGTCAAAAATTCCGCCGCAAAAGGTTTTATAGGTCATGCGATTGGATTGTAGCGGGATTTGCTACAGCTGAAGTCAGGAGCTTTTACGAATATTTGAATGTTCCCGAGTACGGATTGTCTCATTTCTACTTACATGCCCATCTTGTCTCGTTGTCTTGCGCTTCATACCGAAATCTGCGAACGTAATTAACTCTTCTTTTCACCGATGAGATCATCTTTGCAACGATCATTAGCGCTTTGCGCCATTCTATTAACGGCCACAATCGCGGTGCCGCCAGCCATGGCGGCGTCGAGAGAGACGGTCGCCATGTCAGTTGGCCGCCTCCTGGAAGAGGGCCATTACACGCGGCAAAAGCTGAATGAGGACGTTTCGAAAAAATTTCTACAGACGTACCTGGAGATGCTCGACTTCAGCCACCTCTTTTTTACCCAGAAGGACATTGATGAGCTGAATGCGAAGTACGCCAGTTCGATGGCCGGGGACGTCCTGCTCGGAAATCTCAAACCGGCTTTTGACATCTACGCTCTCTATACCAAGCGTGTGGACGATCGGGTCGCTAAAATAAAAGAGCTGTTGAAGCAGCCAATCGACTTCAAGAGCAACGCGACGGTCGAGCTGAGCCGTCAAAAATCGTCCTGGCCCAAGGACGAGGCGGAAGCCGATCAACTCTGGCGTGGTCGGATCGCCAACGAGCTTTTACAAGAACATTTGAGCGAACATCCTATCGAGCCCGCTCCCCAATTGGTTTCGCGCCGCTACGATCGCCTGGCCCGCAACGTCCATGAGGAAGACAAGGACGAGCAAATGAAGCTCTTTCTCGATGCGCTCGCCCAGGCATATGACCCGCATTCAGAATACTTGAGCAAGGCGGACATGAAGAATTTCAGCATCAACATGGGTCTCTCGCTTGTCGGTATCGGTGCCATGCTTCGTTCGGAAGACGGGTACGCGAAAATCGAAAGCCTCGTTCCCGGTGGACCGGCCCAAGCAGATGGGAGACTCAAGGTTGGCGATCGAATCTCTGCCGTGGCACAGGGGCCGGCTGATTATGTCGACGTTCGCGAGATGAGGCTGGACAAAGTTGTCGAAATGATCCGTGGCAAGAAAGGCACGCACGTACGTTTGCTCGTGATTCCATCAGACGCTACAGACCCGTCGCGCCGGAAAAATGTCGAGCTTGTCCGCGACGAAATTAAGCTGAAAGACCAGGAAGCTCGCGCCGACATCATTATTAGAAAAGACGAGAACGGCGATCCGATAAAACTGGGGTGGCTTACGCTGCCTTCTTTTTATGCGGACATGGACAAACACCAGAAAAGCACGACCCGCGATGTGCTGGCATTACTCAAACGGCTGAAGAAAGAAAACATCGCCGGCTTGGTCATCGATTTGCGGCGAAATGGCGGCGGGTCGCTGGAGGAGGCTCTCTCGCTCACGGGCTTGTTTTTGAAATCTGGTCCGATCGTTCAGACGAAAGACTATAACGGAAGCATCAGAGTGTCGGCCAATCCCGATCCGGGCATCGCTTATTCGGGGCCCATGGTCGTCTTGACCAGCCGGCAAAGCGCGTCCGCGAGTGAAATCTTCGCAGCCGCTCTGCAGGATTATGGTCGCGCTGTGGTCGTTGGAGACAAAAACACATTCGGGAAGGGGACCGTGCAGACCATTCTTCCGATTGGGAGGTTCGCTTCACTGCTGGGCAGCCATTCCGATGAAGATGGTGCACTGAAATTGACGATCCAAAAATTTTATCGAGTGGCCGGCGGCTCCACTCAGCTTCACGGCGTGGCTTCCGACATTGTTCTGCCGAGCTTGAGCGATCTTCCGGAATTTGGGGAAGGCGCGCTAAAGAACGCCCTGGCCTATGACGAAGTCTCGAAGGCGAGATATACGAAATGGTCCGACACCCATTCCCTGTTTATCGATCAATTGCGACGACGCTCGGAGGAACGGGTTAAGGGCGATCCGGAATTTCATTACGTGATGGAGGACATCGATCGTTTGCGTCACAAGCTGGATGAGAATCGGATTTCGTTGAACGAAGATGTGCGGAAAAAGGAACTTCAGGACGACAAACTGCGCAAGGAAACTCGTTCCAAGGATCGGCTGGCGCGGAATCAGGAAGAACCGCAAATTTATCGGGTGACGCTCGATACCGTTGATAAACCGAATCTCCAATTGATCATGTATCCGGGGAAATTGGCTGAGGCGAAGAAGAATGGCACTGCTCCCAAAGTTGATCCCGACGCCGCTTCGGATGCAGATACGGATCTAATCGGTGGCGCGACCGCCGATGATGATACCAAAACGCCGGCGATCGATCCGGAGCGCGACGAAGCGCTCAACATCCTGGCCGACTTGGTTGATCTCTCACGCGGACCAAAGACCGCGAGCGCCAACAGTGTTGATAAGACGGCGCCCGAACAGCGGCCCTAACGGATAGGGCTCTCGCTCTTCGCCTTTCTTCTTTTGTGGCGGCAGCCGTGTCGGCTGCTTTCGCTTCACTCCCGCAGGCGACACGCCTGCCTCTAGAGCTGATTTACACCGCGATAGGCGCTTTGATCGACGGGTGCGGGCCGTAGCCGACAAGCTCGAAGTCTTCAAACTTAAAATCGTGAATGTCTTTTACGGCGGGATTCAATCTCATTCTTGGAAGGGACCGGCAATCGCGTGAAAGTTGCTCGCGCGTTTGTTCAAGATGGTTTTTGTAAAGATGCAGGTCGCCAAAAGTGTGCACAAAATCTCCCGGCATAAGACCGACAACCTGCGCCACCATCATCGTAAGCAGTGAGTATGAAGCGATGTTGAACGGGACACCGAGAAACAGATCCGCGCTTCGTTGATAGAGTTGACAACTGAGTTCGCCCTCCTGCACGTAAAACTGAAAGAGCAGATGACACGGTGGCAGCGCCATCTTGTCGATCTCGGCCGGATTCCACGCGCTCACGATCAGGCGGCGGCTTTGCGGATTTGATTTAATTTGGGCGATCAGATTCTCGATTTGGTCCACGCGCATGCCGTTTGCACCGCGCCAGTCGCGCCATTGTGCACCATAGACGCGACCAAGATCGCCGGTTTGGTCAGCCCACTCATTCCAGATCGTCACACCATGTTCATTGAGATAACGGACGTTGGTATCGCCGCGCAAAAACCAAAGCAACTCATAGACAATCGATTTGATGTGCAGTTTTTTTGTCGTGAGGAGCGGGAACCCTGGTCCGTCGGTGCGCAAATCAAATCGTGTCTGCGCACCAAAAACAGATAATGTTCCCGTGCCTGTGCGATCCGTTCGTGGCTGACCTTTCTCAAGTACGAGTCGGAGTAGATCGTGGTACTGTCGCACGCTAAAATTTTATAGCGGTAGGCTCTTTCGCGAAACAGAATTTCTTTTTATCGCACATGCAATTTCCGCGGCGTCTGCCGTTCTGCCCATTTTGTGATTGCGACATTCGAGGGTAGAAACCAAGTTTTCTCGAACGAAATATCGACGGTTCGTATGCGCAGGTGTTTACTCCGTGAGGTAAGCCATCTGTTATGGAGAAGTGCGTCGCGTTGGCGCGACCTCCTCTCGGAACGAGCCTGGAATCGAGTCGAATTGGCTCAGTCTGGATAGATCCTTAAGTCGCGTGATCGACAGTAATTACTCGTAAAGAACGACTTAAGCTACGGCAATGTGATTGGCCCAACGCTTGCTAAAGAACCAGAAGCTTAACCAAGCGTCTCGCCACGGCGACTCTGTTCGTGGGCGAACTCGGAATCAGAAAGGAATTTTCAATTATGGCTAAAGTTTTAGGTATCGATTTGGGCACCACTAACTCCTGCATGGCCGTGATGGAGGGGGGCGACCCGGTAGTTTTGGAAAATAGCGAAGGAGCACGCACTACGCCGTCGATCGTCGCATTTACGAAGAGCGGTGAGCGATTAGTCGGCCAGGCCGCGAAGCGTCAGGCGGTGACCAATCCGCAGAACACGGTCTCTTCAATCAAGCGCTTCATGGGACGCAAGTTCGACGAGGTGCATGAAGAACAGAAACGCGTCCCGTACAAGATTGTGAAGGCCGCTAACGGCGACGCCCACGTGCAAGTGGAAGTGAACGGCCAGCTAAAGACATTTTCGCCGCCGGAAATTTCGGCGATGATATTGTCGAAGCTCAAAGCTGACGCAGAAGCGAAACTGGGCGAAAAAATCACCCAGGCGATCATTACTGTGCCGGCGTATTTCAACGATTCACAGCGCAACGCCACAAAGGACGCGGGCAAAATCGCGGGCCTCGAAGTTTTGCGCATCATCAATGAGCCGACGGCAGCGTCGCTCGCTTACGGCCTCGACAAGAAGAAGGACGAGGAGATTGCCGTTTACGATTTGGGTGGCGGCACATTCGATATCTCCGTTTTGGAGATTGGCGACGGCGTTTTCGAAGTAAAAGCGACCAACGGCGACACGCACCTCGGCGGTGACGATTGGGATGCGAAGATCATGGATTGGATCGTCAACGAATTTAAAAAAGACACCGGCATCGATCTGACCAAGCAGCCGGATGCGATCCAGCGAATTAAAGAAGAAGCTGAAAAAGCGAAGATCGCGCTGTCGAGCGCGCAGGAATACGAAATTAACCTGCCGTTCATCACAGCGGACGCGAGTGGGCCGAAGCACATTCAGAAAAAACTGACCCGCGCAAAGCTGGAACAGCTCACAGATGATCTGGTTCAGCGAACCGTTCCGCCTGTGAAGGCATGTCTCAAGGACGCACAGGTCAGTGAAAAGGATATCAACGAGCTGGTGCTGGTCGGCGGCATGACGCGCATGCCAAAAGTGCAGCAGGTCGCTCGGGATCTAATTGGCAAGGAACCACACAAAGGTGTGAATCCGGACGAAGTCGTTGCAGTCGGCGCAGCCATCCAGGGCGGCGTCCTCAAGGGTGAAGTTAAAGATGTGCTGCTTCTCGATGTGACGCCGTTGACGCTGGCGATTGAAACCGCCGGCGGTGTGGCTACACCGATGATTCCGCGCAACACCACGATCCCGACGCGCAAATCGCAGATCTTTTCGACCTACAGCGATAATCAGCCAGGTGTGGAGATCAAAGTGCTTCAAGGCGAGCGCCCGCTGAGCCGCGATAACAAAACGCTCGGCACATTCCATCTCGATGGGATTCCACCCGCGCCGCGCGGCGTTCCGCAGATCGAAGTTACCTTCGACATCGACGCCAACGGCATCTTGCACGTCTCGGCGAAAGACCTCGGCACCGGGAAGGAACAGAAGATTTCGATCACGGGCAGCTCAGGACTTTCGAAAGAGGAAGTCGAGAAGATGCAGCGTGAAGCCGAAGCGCATGCCGAGGAAGACAAGAAGGCGAAGGAAGCGATCGAGATCAAGAACAACGCCGACATGCTCGCCTATCAAAGCGAGAAGCAGTTGAAGGAATTGGGCGACAAGATTTCCGGCGACAAGAAGAAGCAAGTCGAAGACGCCATTGCCGCGGTGCGTGACGCGATCAATCGCAACGACGCCGATGCGATGAAGCGGACCTACGACGAATTGCAGAACAAGTTCCAGGAAATTAGCGCCGACCTTTACAAGCAAGCGTCAGCGCAGGCCGGTCCACAACCGGGACCCGGAGCTGGACCTGAAGCGCAACCGCACGGTGGCGCAGAAGAAGGCGCCGGCTCTGCTAAGCGGGGCGAAGGCGACGTTGTCGATGCGGAGTTTGAAGTCGTGGACGACGACAAGAAAAAATAACCAATTTGCCGACGGCTCCGGAAATTTTTCCGAGCCGCCGGCACAACAACAAACCAAAGGAGTGATAACAACAACTTATGGCAACAGTTAATGTAAGACCGCTCGGAGATCGGGTGCTGGTGCAGCCGCTTGAAGAGCAGGAAGTGAAAAAAGGCGGGATCATCATCCCCGACACCGCCAAGGAAAAACCACAAGAGGGAAAAGTGGTCGCTTTAGGCACCGGTAAAATTGACGACAACGGAAAGAAAGTCGATTTCACGGTGAAGAAGGGCGACAAAGTGCTGATCTCGAAATACGGCGGCACCGAAATCAAGATCGACGATCAAAATTATCTGATCATGCGCGAGGACGATATCCTCGGTATCATTGGATAAATCCTTCTATCAACAACCAACCATTATCTATCAACTAAATTATGGCAGCTAAACAATTACAATTCGATGAAACCGCGCGGCACACGCTGTTGCGCGGTGTCGAGAAATTGGCGAGAGCCGTGAAGGCCACACTCGGCCCGAGCGGTCGCAACGTCATTCTCGATAAAAAATTCGGCAGTCCGACGATCACCAAGGATGGCGTGACGGTCGCGAAAGAGATCGAGCTGGAAGACCCGTATGAAAATATGGGTGCTCAGCTCGTCCGCGAAGTCGCCTCCAAAACGTCCGACGTCGCTGGCGACGGCACGACCACAGCGACCATTCTCGCGGAATCCATTTACCGCGAAGGTCTGCGCAACGTGACTGCGGGCGCGAACCCGACTTCGTTGCAGCGCGGCATCATGAAAGGTGTCGAGGCAATCGTCGAGGACTTGAAGAAACTCTCCAAGAAAGTCAGCGATCGCACCGAGATCGCGCAGGTCGCGACCGTTTCGGCCAACTGGGACAAAACGATCGGCG